>Ga0071330_1043616_pt1 | contig 225944 bp, 190 predicted proteins | sample GBScel77sediment_FD_63802 | JGI IMG/M metagenome (GOLD analysis project Ga0071330, IMG submission 63802) | Hot spring sediment microbial communities from Great Boiling Spring, Nevada - Cellulolytic enrichment Sediment 77C v2 (version 2) | ecosystem: Environmental > Aquatic > Thermal springs >... | reverse complement strand
CGCCATTTTTTTATCTTTGCCCGCTTGCTTTACGCAAGCGGTCCATTATTGCTACACCAAGCCCAACCTCTGGTATCGCCTCCGCATAGATTATTCTAACCCCAGCGGAGTCAAGTTCATGTAAAGCGGAAAATAAATTGCTCGCTGCTTCCCGTAGGTCACCGTTTTCGGATAGGATTTCAACATGCTTTGCTTTTATTTCACGGTTGGTTTTTTTGAAGAGTAAGACGCCTATATCATCACCCTCTTTAATTTCATCAGGCGAAGAAAAAATTTTTATCGGTGTTCTCGGGGCATAATGTTTGGGAAGTTGTCCGGGTGATAAAATTTTATCGGTGCTTCTTTGAAGTTTGACTTTACCGATCACTTTTTCAATTTCTTCAATTGGAAGACCGCCCGGGCGCAAAACTGTTGGCTCTTCATCAATTAAAGATAAAACAGTTGATTCAACCCCGATTGGACACTTTCCACCGTCAAGTATCAAGTCAATTTTATCACCAAGCTGTTTCTCAACATGTTCAGCTGTGGTTGGACTTATGTAACCAAATGGGTTTGCACTTGGGGCGGAAATTGGGGTTTGGGCGTTCTCAATCAAAGCAAGAGCCACAGGATGTGCTGGCATTCTTACGGCAACTGTTGGAAGCCCGGCTGTGACGATATCAGGGACGATGTTTGACTTTAGCAGGACAAGCGTTAAAGGACCTGGCCAGAATTTTCGGATGAGTTTCTCGGCTCTGGCATCAATTTTTTTTACGATTTTTTCAAGCCATTCAATTTTTGAAATGTGAACTATAAGTGGGTCAAAGCTCGGGCGATTTTTAACTTCAAAAATTTTTGCCACTGCGTATGAGTTTAACGCATCAGCGCCCAAACCATACACTGTTTCAGTTGGAAAAGCAACAAGTCCTCCTTTTTTTATGATTGAGCCAGCAAGTTTTATATTTTCATCTGTCGCTTTAACTTTCATCGGACAAAAATTCTTAAATTTGTGAAATCTTTTCAGTTTTGTGTTTGGTTTTTCAGTTGTTTTTAAATTGATTTTCAATGTGAATATTTGGCACGCATTTTGCAATATAAATTTAACAGAAAAATCACTTTTTAAAAATAAAAACAAGAGGTGAAAGAGTATGGGAAAAATCGTTGGAATTGACCTTGGGACGACCAACTCTGTCGTAGCAGTAAAGATGGGAAATGATGTCGTCGTTATCCCGACTTCGGAGGGTCCGAGGACTTTGCCTTCGGTTGTAGCATTTACAAAGACGGGGGAACGACTCGTTGGTCATCCCGCAAAGCGTCAGGCGATAACGAATCCAGAAAATACAGTTTACTCAATCAAGCGTTTTATGGGGAGATTTTATGACGAGGTGATTGAGGAAGCAAGGAGAGTTCCATATAAGGTTGTCCGTGGTCCAAACAACACCGCAAGGGTTCAAATTGGCGACAGGGTTTATTCACCACCTGAAATTTCCGCTATGATTTTGCAGAAATTGAAACAGGATGCCGAAGCTTATCTTGGTGAGAAAATCACCGATGCAGTGATTACGGTACCAGCTTACTTTAATGATGCTCAGCGTCAGGCGACGAAAGAAGCAGGTGAGATAGCTGGTTTAAATGTCAGAAGGATTATAAATGAGCCAACAGCTGCTTCTTTAGCTTTTGGGCTTGATAAGAAAGGAAAACAAATGAAAATTGCTGTTTTTGACCTTGGTGGTGGAACATTTGATATCTCAATTCTTGAGATCGGCGAAGGCGTTTTTGAGGTTAAGGGAACGAGTGGCGATACACATCTTGGTGGCGATGATTTTGACCAGAGGATAATTGATTGGATAGCTGAGGAATTTTTGAAACAGGAAGGGGTTGATTTGCGCAAGGATCCGATAGCTTTACAAAGGTTGAAGGAAGCAGCCGAGAGAGCAAAGATTGAACTTTCAAGCCGACTTGAGACGGAGATAAATCTTCCGTTCATAACCGCTACAAGTACAGGTCCAAAGCATTTGCAGATGACATTGACGAGAGCGAAGTTTGAGCAGTTGATTGATGATTTGCTTCAGAAGTTAATTCCACCGTGTGAGGAAGCGTTAAGAAGGGCAAAGATGACTATTCGCGACATTGATGAAGTCATTCTTGTTGGTGGTTCAACGCGAATTCCAAAAGTTCAACAGATAGTTCGTGATTTCTTCGGTAAAGAGCCAAACAAGAGTGTTAACCCTGATGAAGCGGTTGCAATTGGCGCTGCTATTCAGGGTGCGATACTTGCTGGTGAGGAAAAAGATATTCTCTTACTTGATGTTACACCACTTTCACTCGGTGTTGAAACGCTCGGTGGAGTTATGACGGTTTTGATCCCTGCGAATACAACAATACCGACGCGTAAGACGGAGATATTCACGACCGCAGCTGATAACCAGACATCTGTTGAGATTCATGTCTTGCAGGGTGAAAGACCGATGGCGAAGGATAACAGATCGCTCGGTAGGTTTATACTTGATGGGATTCCACCGGCACCGCGTGGAGTTCCACAGATTGAGGTGACATTTGATATTGACGCAAATGGAATTTTACATGTGACCGCCAGAGATAAAGCCACAGGAAAAGAGCAAAGCATAAGGATAACCGCATCAAGTGGCTTGACTAAAGAAGAAATTGAAAGGATGAAGCGTGAAGCGCAAGAACACGCTGAAGAAGATAGAAGGAAACGCGAAGAAGCCGAACTCAGGAATCAAGCTGATAACCTCGTCTACACAACGAGGAAGCAACTTCGTGAACTCGGCGATAGATTGCCATCCGATTTGAGGAGCAAGATTGAAATGAAAGCGAATAAACTTGAGGACTTGATAAAGACGAACGCACCTATTGCTGATGTTAAAGCTGGGATGGATGATTTAACGCATGCTTGGAATGAGGCATCGGGTTATCTATATCAACAAGCTACATCAACGACATCAACTGGGTATTCAGCAAGTGGTGGAACGTATGAGGAGACGAAGAAAGATGTTAAAGATGCTGACTATGAGATAGTTGATGATAAGGATAAGAAGGAGAAAAACTAATTCCTGAATTTTTCAAAAACGCACCTTTCAAGGGCGAGGTTTTAATGCCTCGCCTTTTTTATGAAAAAATTAACAGGAGGTGAAATTTATGAATTGGAATAAATTTACGATAAAATCGCAAGACGCTATCCAGAAGGCGATGCAAATCGCTGCCGATAAAAACCATCAGGTCATTGAGCCGGAACATTTGCTCCTTGCCTTGATTGATGATGAAACAGGTCTTGTTAATTCAATTATAAAGAAAATCGGTGGCAATGTCAATTACATCAGAAATAAATTAAATGAAGCGATAAATAAATTTCCGCAGGTTCAGGGAGCTGGACTTGGCAATCAATATATTTCGCAAAACTTGATGAAGGTGTTTGATGACGCTCTTAGGGAAGCGAATAATTTGAAAGATGAATATATAAGTGTTGAACATCTTCTCATTGCTATTTCGGAAAATAGAAATACTGATGCCGGAAGAATCCTTTCCGATCAAGGGATTGTCAAAGATGCGATTTTAAAGGTGATGCGCGAGATTCGCGGTTCACAAAGGGTTACGGATCAAAATCCAGAAGATAAGTATCAAGCACTTAAAAAATACGGTAGAGATTTAACGGAACTTGCTCGCTTGGGCAAACTTGACCCTGTTATCGGTAGGGATGAGGAAATTCGTCGTGTGATGCAAGTTTTAAGCCGAAGGACGAAGAATAATCCTGTCTTAATTGGGGAGCCAGGGGTTGGAAAGACAGCAATTGTTGAGGGGATCGCTCATAGGATTGTTCAAGGTGATGTCCCAGAGCCATTGAAGAACAAGAGAATTTTCGCCCTTGACATAGGTGCTTTGATAGCTGGGACAAAATATCGCGGTGAATTTGAAGATAGGTTAAAAGCTGTTCTTCGGGAGATTCAGGAATCAAACGGCGAGATAATTCTTTTCATTGATGAATTACACACAATTGTTGGTGCTGGTGCTGCTGAAGGTGCTGTTGACGCTGCAAATATGCTTAAACCCGCACTCGCCAGAGGTGAACTCCATGCAATCGGGGCTACGACGATTGATGAATACAGAAAGCACATTGAAAAAGACCCTGCGCTTGAGAGGAGATTCCAACCGATACTTGTGGAAGAACCGTCCGTTGAAGATACTATTTCAATTTTGCGCGGTTTGAAAGAAAAATACGAAGTTCATCACGGCGTGAGAATAACCGATGCTGCTATTGTAGCAGCTGCGCAGTTGAGCCATAGATATATTACAGATAGATATTTACCTGACAAAGCGATTGATTTGATTGATGAAGCAGCATCAAAACTGAGAATTGAAATTGATTCAATGCCAGAGGAACTTGATGAAATTGAAAGGAAGATCAAACAGCTTGAAATAGAAAGGGAAGCAGTAAAGCGCGAGTTGACATCAAATTACGCAACTGATGTTGATAAAAAGGCAACGCAGAAGAAACTTGAGGATATTGAACAAGAACTCGCAGGATTAAGGGAGGAAAGGGATCGTCTAAGAGCTCATTGGCAAATGGAGAAAGAACTTATTAAATCAATCAGAGAAATGAAGGAGCAGATTGAGAAGGCGAAAATTGAAGCCGAAAAAGCCGAGCGTGAGGGTGATTATGGCAGGGTCGCTGAATTGAGATATGGCGTTATACATTCACTTGAGATGAAATTGAAAGAAACAACGCAAAAACTTGCCGAGGTTCAAAAAGATTTAAGGATGTTGAAAGAGGAAGTTGATGCGGAAGATATAGCTGAGATAGTTTCAAAGTGGACTGGGATTCCGGTTCAGAGGATGCTTGAAAGCGAGAGGACAAAACTTTTGCATATGGAAGAGAGGTTGCACGAAAGAATTGTTGATCAAGAGGAAGCTGTGAAGGCGGTAAGTAATGCCATTCGTAGGGCTAGAGCTGGCTTGCAGGATGAGAGAAGACCAATCGGCTCGTTTCTCTTTATTGGAAGCACTGGTGTTGGTAAAACAGAGCTTGCAAGAGCACTTGCCGAACTTTTGTTTAACGACGAAAATGCCATGGTAAGAATTGATATGTCCGAGTATATGGAAAGATTCTCCGTTTCAAGGTTAATTGGCGCTCCGCCAGGTTATGTTGGTTATGAGGAGGGTGGACAATTAACCGAAGCAGTTAGAAGGAAACCTTACTCTGTTGTTTTGCTTGATGAGATTGAAAAGGCACATCCGGAGGTTTTTAACATCTTGCTCCAAGTCCTTGAAGATGGACGCCTTACCGATAGTAAAGGTCATGTGGTCAACTTCAAGAACACAATTATAATAATGACCTCAAACATCGGTTCGCATATCATTCAGGAGAAGATGTCAAGGATGACTGATGAAAACAGAGACAGAATAATGGAAGAGATAAGGAATGAGGTTATGCAAATTTTAAGGCAGACGATAAGACCTGAATTTCTCAACAGGATTGACGAGATAATTTTCTTCAAGCCGTTGACGAAGTCGGACATACTTAAAATTGTTGACTTGCAGATGAAACAGGTTAATAAGCGACTTGAGAAAAACAATATGAAGCTTGAACTTTCAGATAAAGCGCGGGTGTGGCTTGCCGAAGTCGGATATGATCCGACATTTGGTGCAAGACCATTGAGAAGAGTTATACAAAAACATATACTTGACCCGCTTGCTGAAAAAATACTTGCTGGTGAATTTCTGAATGGTGATACTATAGTTGTTGATATTGACTTAAAAGGAAAGCCAATGTTTATAAAGAAGGTTGAAGAAGTTGAGGTTGTTTAAAATTGAAGGGGCGCCTATCGGCGTCCTTTTTTGTTTTGCTCAGATTTTTTTATTAATTTTTCATTGGCTTGGGCGGTTAGCTCAGTTGGTTCAGAGCGCCACCCTTACAAGGTGGAGGTCAGAGGTTCGAATCCTCTACCGCCCACTAATTTTCTTCTCCTCCAAGATTCTTAATTATAATTAACGATAAAAGCGAGATCATAGCGCTCAGGTAAAAGCCTGCTCTTAATCCGAGAAAACTCGCTATTAATCCACCAAATCCCGGACCCAAGACATTTGAAAGGGTCGTAAAACTTGAAGCTATTCCCATTACCCCACCTTGCTTCTCTTCACTTACATTTCTACTTATGAGCGAATAAATCACGGGTGTAATGCCACCAAGGAAAAATCCGAAAGTTGCCCTGAAAAATATAAGCTGAAAAATTGATCGTGAAATTCCTTGCATAAGAAGGGAAATTCCAGCGCCAAAAAAAGAGATAAAAAGATTTTTTTTATATCCTGATACACCCAATTTTTTTACATCCTCATCGTTTCTTTTTCCCCACCAAGGAGCGGATAAGACGGTGAAAAGTCCTGCGATTGAAAAGGAAATCCCGGCTAAACTTGATATATGTTTTATTTCACCAGATATGAATTCAACAAAAAGCGCAAAAATTGGCTGAACAAGCATCACCGATGTCTGAGATAAAAATATCATCATCAAAGCGAACTTGATAAGTTTATTCTGAACGAAAGCGTAGTTGTAATTTTCAATTAAACTTTTTAACTCATTCCCCTTTCTTGTTTGGTTTTTTCTCTCCTCCTTTGTCCCAAATATGAGCAAAAACCCAGATATAAAACAAATTAAACCCGTAAGCTGGAAAATATATCTATAGCCAATTAAATCGGCGAAAATTCCACCGAATAGGGGTCCAATAAGCTGTCCGCTTGAGGTTGCGGTTTGAAGGACACCGATCGCATAACCTTTTTTCTCATATGGGGATTCGGCAGAGATAAAGGCAAGGGCTGATGGTATGAAACCGCTTATTGCGCCTTGGATGATTCGGAAGATGAAAAGTTGATATACATTTTGTGATAGACTTGTTAAAAATTGTGCTATGCCGAGACCAAAGATTGCACGTATCATTATTAATTTCCGTCCATATCTATCGCCGAGAGTTCCCCAAAGAGGTGTCGTGAAAAATGAAATTATAAAAGGACCAGAAAAAACAACACCGCTCCATCTGGCAACATCTCCTTCCTCCATTACACCGAGTTCTCGGATGAAGAACGGAAGGAAAGGGACGACCATGCTCATCCCCATCATCGTGATGAACTGAGCAAGCCAAACAATGTAAAGGTTTTTGCGCCAGGTTTCCATCTATTTGCTTTGCCTTCCTTCCTTAAATTGTATAACCAAGTCCAAAGGCGATGTGGAACATTTTTATGAGTGTCTCTGCAGTTCCACCATAAATCCCGGCGTTGACGATTTCACCATATGTATATTTTCCTTCAGCAAAAAGGAGGATGTGTTTATGAATTTTTATGTTTAAACCGCCTGCAAATTGAACGACGAAATCGTTCGTCTCGTACCTTTCAAATGATAGCGAATCAATAGTTGTTTCAAAGTGAGGTATTGAAATCCCAAAACCAAATTTTACAAATGGCGATATTTTATTCCCAAATTTATAACCGAAATTTAAAATCAAGTAGTTCAATCCATGTGAAATTGAGAAATTTTGAACTATGTCACCAAAGCGTATAACGGAATCAAGAAGCGAATTTCTATAAATTCCAACTACTTTAACTTTCTGCTCTGGGTTTGAATAAACCTTTGAGTGTATAAATTCAACCTCAGCGAAGACCTTTGGGTTTACGAAATTCAAGCTTTTTGAAATTTTAACGCCGTAATAAAGTGGGAATTTAAACGATTTGTCGGTCAGGTTGACGTTTTCAAATTTCAGGAATGTTTCGTTTATGTCTTGTGAAATTTTTAAATAGGTGTTAAGCGGGAAGTTTTTCCCCAAATATGCGCCGATGATTAGATCTTGTGCGAGGCAATTTTGGAAGAGCAAGGTTACATAGATAAAAAAAATTATCCGTTTCATTTCAACTTTGCATTTATTAAAGATGTGCCGGGGGCAAAGCCCCCGAGTAAGGTGAGATTACGGATATAAACCGCGCAATTTTACCGCTTCAGCAACTCTCCCAATACCAAGCATATAAGCAGCCATCCTCATTGAGACCTTGTTTTTCAGGTGTATATTTAAGACCTCATCAAAGGCACGTTTCATGATTTTCTCAAGCATAGTGTAAATTTGTTCCTCATCCCAGAAGAGATGCTGTTCATCTTGGACCCATTCAAAGTATGAAACGGTCACACCGCCAGCATTGCAGAGAATATCTGGGATCACGAAGACACCCTTATCTTCAAGTATTGCATCGGCTTCTGGGGTTGTTGGTCCGTTGGCTGCTTCTGAGATTATCTTTGCATTGATTTTCCCAGCGTTTCCTTCATGAATTGCGTTTTCAAGCGCAGCTGGAACAAGTATATCACATTCAAGAGCCATCAAATCGTCAGCGCTTATCGGTTCTGAATTTGGAAAGCCGATAACTGAGCCGGTCTTGTTTTTATGTTCAATCAGTTTCATCACATCAAGACCTTTGTCGTTATAGACACCACCTTTTGAGTCATTGACAGCTATAACTTTTGCACCCGCCTTTTCAAAAAGCATTGCTGCAACGGAACCAGCGTTTCCGAAACCTTGAACAACAACTTTTGCACCTTCAAGTTTTAAGCCGAGATGTTCAACCGCCTTTTGCGTCGTGTAGAAAACACCTCGCCCGGTTGCTTGATCTCGCCCAAGCGAACCGCCAAGTGAAATGGGTTTTCCAGTTACAACCCCAGGAACCGCATATCCCTTCATCATGCTGTATGTGTCCATAATCCACGCCATGACTTGCGGATTTGTGTACACATCCGGGGCTGGTATATCTTTTTCGGGTCCAATTAAAGGTAGAATTTCAGCGGTATATCTTCTTGTCAATCTTTCGAGTTCACCTTGTGACATCTCTTTCGGGTTGCACACAACTCCGCCTTTCCCACCACCAAAAGGTATATTGACTATAGCGCATTTCCAAGTCATCCAAAAGGCAAGCGCCTTGACCTCATCAAGCGTTACACTTGGGTGATATCTTATACCACCTTTTGCCGGACCGCGAGCCGTGCTGTATTGAACCCTGTAACCCTCAAAATGTTGAACTCTGCCATTATCCATCCTGACGGGGAAGTTAACAATCAAAATCCTTTCCGGGTACTTGATATGTTCCCTTATGTCCCAATCAAGATTTAAAAGGTCAGCTGCCTTGTCAAATGTTTCAAGCGCCATATCATAAATTGACTTGGCGCCGTCTTTAAGTGCTTTTTCCTTTTCCGTTATCATGGCTTTTTTCCTTTTATTTTTTAAATAAAAAATCCCGAACCAAAAGGTCCGGAATTTATCTAACTTGGCTTCCACTTTCAATTTCGCCAAGCGTCGTTATGAGCGTTAACTTCTCGTCTTTAACAGCTGCGAGCAACATCCCTTGCGATTCAATCCCCATCAATTTAGCTGGCTTCAAATTTGCGACTACTATGACTTTCTTCCCAACAAGTTCCTCAGGTGAATAATGTCTCCCGATGCCTGCAACTATTTGCCTTTCTTCATTTCCAATTCTGACCTTCAACTTAAGAAGTTTTTCCGAATTCTTGACCCTTTCACATTCAACTACATCCGCGACCCTAAGGTCAATTTTTTGAAATTCCTCAATCGTTATCTGTGGTTTAAATTCAATTTTCTCCTCAGTTATCTCTCCACTTGCTATTTTTAACTTCTTTATCTCCCTCTCAATTTCACTATCCTCAATCTTTCTGAACAAAATTTCCGGTTCCCCAAGTTGATGCCCGGGTTTTAAAGAAAGCTGATATGCGCTGTCCCAACCTGACTTCACTATATCGTCGTTCAAATTTAACATCTTCCATATTTTCCTCGCTGAAAACGGCAAAACTGGTTCAAATAGTATCGCAAGAGCTCTAACGGTTTGTAAGCAAATGTTTATCGTCGTTGAAGCTCTTTTGGGGTTTTCTTTTATCGTTCTCCAAGGTTCTGTATCATTGAAATACTTATTCGCATGCCTTGCGAGGTTCATCGTTTCAAAGACGCCATCTCTTATCTTAAAGTTTTCATAATTTTCGGCGATTCTATCGGCGTATTCCTTCAACTTTGATATCATCTCGTTGTCAATGTTTTCAAGCTCAAAAATTTCGGGGACTTTATTTCCAAAGTATTTTTTTGCAAAAGTCAGCGTTCTGTTTACAAAATTTCCAAGTATATCTGCAAGTTCGTTGTTATTTCTCGCTTGAAATTCCCTCCACGAAAAATCCGTATCCTTCGTCTCCGGAAGTATGCTTGCAAGCGCATAGCGGAGCGGATCGGGCTCAAATTTTTCAAGATATTCATTCAACCAAACCGCATAGTTTCTGCTCGTTGAAAGCTTTTTCCCCTCAAGATTTAAAAATTCATTAGCGGGGACATTATCGGGAAGTATAAACTTATCATCACGCTCATCGTTCCAAGCCATAAGCATCGCAGGGAAGACAATGCAGTGAAATACTATATTATCCTTTCCGATGAAGTGAATTAATCTAGTCTCAGGGTTTTGCCAATACTCGCGCCATTTTTCAGGTTGACCGATTTTTTGTGCCCATTCCTTGGTTGATGAGATATAACCGAGCAAAGCATCAAACCAAACATAAATAACCTTGCCTTGAACCCCTTCAATCGGAACTTTTACGCCCCAGTACAAATCCCTTGTGACGGCTCTATCTTGCAGACCCTCTCTAAACCATGATTGAACATATTGTTTGACATTTTCCTTCCAATGCGTTTTGGTGCTTATCCATTCCTCAAGTCGCTTTTGAAAATCTCCAAGGGGAAGATACCAATGTGATGTGCCTTTTATTACAGGTGTTGAACCACAGATTTTACATTTCGGTTCAATCAAATCAGTTTGTTCAAGCCAGCTTCCGCATTTTTCACATTGATCGCCCCTTGCCCCGGGGGAACCGCAGACCGGGCAAATTCCCTCAACATATCTATCAGCAAGGAACATTTTATCGTTTTCGCAATAGAGTTGCTTTGTCGTCTTTTCCTTTAAAATCCCTTTCTTGTAAAGTTCAAGGAAAAATTCTTGCGCAGTTTGATGATGCAATGGAAGTGATGTCCGGGAGTAGTTATCAAAGCTTATCCCGAATTTTTCAAAGCTCTCCTTGTTCATGTAGTGATATTTATCAACGACCTGCTGAGGGGTTATTCCTTCCTTTTCAGCGGTTATAGTGATTGGGACACCGTGTTCATCGGAACCACAAATGTAGATGACATCTCTTCCTTTTAATCTTTGATATCTGACATAAATGTCGGCAGGGAGATATGCACCCGCAAGATGCCCAAGGTGAATTGGTCCGTTTGCATATGGAAGGGCAGCTGTTACAAGTATTTTTTGAGGTTCTTTTTCCGTCAAGGTGTTCATTGATTTTGTTTCAAAGTTTACTTATGTCAGGAAAAATTTAAGAAAACAAACCTTTCAAATCAAATGCGAAAAAATCTCCTTGTTTCGCTCAAACGCCTCCTGCGGGATATATTTCTTTATCTCATCAAGTGTGAACCTCTCCCATATATCGTTCCCGTAGTGAACATAAACATAGTTTTTGAAGATGTCAAACTTTTCAATTTTTCCCGTCCCTTTGTCAGTTTGAATTTCATAATCAATCGGTGGGAAGTTTTTCAGGGCTTCAATATATGTTTCCATCTCAAAGAGCAAACAACATTTCAAGCGCCCGCATTGACCGGAAAGTTTGATCGGGTTAAGAGGTAGATTTTGAAACTTTGCATGAAGGAGCGTAACCTTGTTAAATTTTTCAAGCCAAGTGGAACAGCAAAGCGCTCTCCCACAGCTTCCTATGCCTCCGATCTTCCTTGCTTCATCCCTGACGCCAATTTGCCAAAGCTCAATTCTTGTCTTGAAAATTTTTGCGAGGTCACGAACGAAAGCCCTGAAATCAATCCGACCGTCGGCTGTGAAGTAAAATGTCAGCCTGTTCCTATCAAATTGATATTCAACATCAATTAACTTCATATCAAGATTAAAAACTTTAACCCGCTGTTTGAAGATATAATATGCCTTGATTTCATCCTCTCTATTCCGTTTCAATCTTTTCAGGTCTTCATCGTTTGCTGGTCTTATAACTTTACGCATCAATTGTCCAACTATGCCAAGGAATTGCCTTTTCTGGTGAACTTTTTCACCGACGAGATGAACTTTACCAAGGTCAAGACCTCGTATCGCTTCAACTATGACATAATCCCCGGGCTTGAGGTCAAAGTCAGATTCGTTTATGAAGAAGTCGCGACGCAAACTTTTGAATTCAACTTCAACAAGATTAAGGGTGTGTTCAATTTTTGCAAGTTCTGGGTCAAATGGCTTTTTAAAGCAGGATTCACACGGTAGTTTTTGTTCTTCAACTTCAAGTCCTTCCGCTTCAATTCCGGCTACAAATTCTTTATTTAATTGCTCCCAGCCACTTTCAAACGATTCCCAACTCTCATCAAGCCAAAAAGGTGAATCTATTTTTCTGTCCATTGCAGTGTGCTTTTTTGTTTTAATTTGTTGTAAGCCGTTTTAAAAAGTTCATAAAGTCCTATTGAAAGGTTTATCAAGATTAAATTCATCTGCACATTTCTTTCAACCTGCGTTATCGCTTTTTCAACGAGGGATATCGCCCTTTGATAATCAATTTCGCCGAAATTTTCAATGAACTTTTTTAAACGATCAAGCATATCCACATTTATAACCCTGTCTTCCATTCCAAACTTTACGAAGAGGGCATCTCTAAACCAAGTCAAAATTATGTTCAAAAAGTTTTTAACTTCATCCCTTTCATAATCGGTGACGATTTTTTCAATCTCAATCAGCATTTTGACAATTTTACCACTTGCAACCGTTGCGAGGAAATCAATCGGTTTTATCCTTTTATCTTTTATGGATACATCAAGGAGTTCAACTGCTTTCCCGAAGCTCCCATTAGAAAGGCGAGCGATAAGACGAGCTCTTGTCGGATTCAAATCGTATCTTTCTATCAATGCTGTGGCTATCTCTTCATCTGAAAGATATGAAAATCTTACAAGTTGACAGCGTGAAATTATCGTTTGGGGAAGTTGGTCTTTATTTGATGTTGTGAGAATTATAACTGTCTTTGGTGTTGGCTCTTCAAGCGTCTTTAGGAATGCATTTGCTGCTTGTTCTGTCATAGCATCCGCTTCCGAAACAATTATCACACGCCATCCTGGTATGAAACTGCTGTGCGAGATTTCAACCTTTATCTCTCTTATGCTGTTTATCTTTATGCTGTTGGCTCTGGGTATGGAAATTTTATGATATGGGTTTTGCGACTTTAATTTTACTTGCTCTTGTATGATTTTTATTTCGTCCTCGTCAAGCTTTTCAAGTGGGGGGTCGTCTTTGGTCTCGTTTCTACCAAGCGGTAATTTGAAGATCAACTTTATATTCGGGTGGGAGAACTCCGATATACCTTTACAAGTTTTGCACTCGTCACAAGCTTCACCTTTTTTCCTTTCGCAGTTCAACGCCTTAGCGAATTCTATCGCCATTGCATCTTTACCTACCCCTTCGGGACCATAAAACAAGTAAGCGTTTGGTATTCTTTCACTCAAAATTGCGTTGATTAAAATTTGCTTAACTCTATCTTGACCTATGACATTTGACCAAGCCATTTCTTTCAATGAAATTTTTTAAAATGTCTGACCAACGCCGATGTGAAATATCATATCCTTTAAAATCTGTAGCCCTGTCTTGTTAAATATGAATTTATTCTCAGCCCCGGGGTCATAAACCTTGAAGCCAAAATCAAATCTTAAACCTCCGAAAAATGTTAAATATCTGATCCCAAATCCACCGGCTACAGCAAGGTATTTTAATTTGATATCCCGTGGTTCATCCCATAAATTCCCCGTATCAAGAAACAAGACAAAACCAAGATTTCTCCATACGATTGTTCTGTTTTCAAAATTTGCTTCAATTAAAATTTTTCCACCAAGCGATGGGTTTGAAACCGTGCCAAGTTCCCTTATCCTCCAGCCACGAACGCTTGCGCTCCCACCTGCGAAAAAACGCCTGTTTATGGGTATTGAACTCAACTCAAGCTCTTTAGTTGACTTTAGAAAATACTCGTTGGCAAAACCTAGCTTAAATTTAAATCCGAAAACTGAATTATTCAAACTAAAAAAGCGCCTGTAAAAAAAGGTAAGTTTGTAATACTGCGCGAATGGCTGAACTTTAAGTCCAGCTTGTGCGAATAAAAATGGTAAAAGCCCGCCTTCTTCAACGGAGACAAGATAGGAATGCCCCGACCTCGGGTAAAGTAAATCATCTACCTTGTCAAGTTGAAAGGTTAAACTTAAAATTGAGTTAATTTGCCTGGGGTAAAGTTTTGCAAGTGTTGAGTCTACTTGGGACTGAAACTTTATATTCACACTTTCAATATCCCAATCAAAATAGGCAGAATAATCAATGGCTCTATAAGCAAACCTTAACCTGTTTCTGACAATGTTCAAAACATATCTTTTCTGTTTATCAAGGGTCATTGATAAACCCAACTGTCCGGGCATTTTTCTCCCCAATAAATAAGGTTGTTCCAATCTAAGGTCGGTTTCAACCAATCCGACGCTTGTTGTGTCTGCAAGGTTTGGGATTTTTTTTAAGTTCAAGCTTTGAATTTGAAACCTTACACTTGAGGCAAAGTGTCTTCCACCACCGAGGAAATTTCTGTTCCTATAATCAAGCGAAACACCAACATTAAAGGCATTTCTTTCATCGCTGAAGTAGATCGCTGGTGATATATCATGCTTGTTAAACGGGGCAACCGATATGATTACATCGCAGTGGTTTAAACTATCCGTTTGATTTATCTTATCAATGTTTATCCTGACATTTTCAAACAAACCAGTTTGAGATATATTCGTCTCGGTTTTCAAAATCAAACTGCGATTATAAAACTCCCCCGTTTTAAATTCAACCTCACGCCTTACTATATTTTCTGAGACCTTCAACCTTGTCGTATCTTCAAATAGAATTTTTATATTTTTTATCACTAATCTTGCGTTCGGGTAAAATGGTATTGAAATTGAAGTGGTTTTCCTCGTGCTGTCAATCAAAACCCTAACCCTTGTTCTATCAACGTATGCATCTGGATAACCATTATCGTAGAGCAAATTTAATATGCGTTGAATCTCCGCTTCAACATCAATGCGTCTAAATCTATTCCCAGGTTTGAGAAATTTTAAATTAAGGACAATTTCCCTTACCGAATCCGGAATTGAGTTCAGACCGAATATCTCAACATTTTCAACATTATACGGTTGACCCTCATTTATGATGAAAGTCAAGCTGGCTGTCTTTTTTGTATGGTCGTAAACTACAGATGTGTCAATCTTAACATCAAAGAAACCATTGTCTTGATAGTAATTTTGCAGGTTAACGACATCGCTTGCGATTTTAATTTTTTCAATGTAGGATGGTTTATCGCCGAGGCGTTCGCTGATTTTATAAAGGAATTGCCAAAATTTCCCCGGGCTCTCCCTTGAGATGATTACGGATTTTAATTCTTTTGAGGAAAGGGTTTTGTTCCCTTTGAAATTGATTTCTTTGAGTTCAAAATTTGATTCCTGCGCTTTCGTTATAAGTGAGGCGGAAATTAAAAGAACAAGTATTATCCCTTTCATTTTGGGGCGATTTAAATTTCGTTAAGAGCCCCCCTCATCGGGGGGTTCATAATCAGTATTCATCCTCTTCACCGAATAGGTAATCGTCTTCGTCTTCGGGAGAATAATCAGGCCAGATATCTTCAATTCCATTGTATTCTTCGTCAGAGTCCTCAAGTTCTTCAAGGTTTTGTATGACTTCTGGTGGAGCGCCAATTCTTTTAGCGTATTCAATCAATTCCTGTTTTGTTGCAGGCCATGGGGCTCCTTCAAGATAGGAAGCAAGTTCAGGTGTCCAAAGCATAATTTATCAACCTCCTTTAATTTGATTTTTTGTTTGATTCCTGAACTAGTTCGGTGTATTTAGCTGGGTCAATGTCCTCAAAGAAATAATTTAACGGATTTTGAGGTATACCATCCTTTAAAACTTCGTAGTGTAAGTGTGGGGCTGTGACAAGCCCGGAGGCACCGCTTAAACCGATCTTTTCTCCTCTTTTGACCTTTTGACCTTCTCTGACGAACGCTTTTGAAAGGTGAGCGTATAATGTTACATAGCCAAAGCCATGGTCAATTTCTATCAAGAGTCCATATCTTCCTCTGTAACCGACATAGCTTACAATGCCATCGCCTGTGGCATAAACTGGTGTTCCAACATCAACGACAAGGTCAACGCCTTCGTGCATAGCCCAGATTCCGAGAATTGGATGCTTGCGATACCCAAACCCTGATGTCAAACCCCCTTTCAAAGGCATTATCGCTGGTATGTGTTTGAACTTTTCTTGGTTCAGTTTATATTGCTTGTAAATTTCCTCATAGCTTTTTTGTTGTAATCTCACTTCACGCTCAAGTTTGCTTAATTTGGCAAACGACTCGGAAAGAAGTTTCTCGGCTTCGTCATCTGATAAATTAAACTCATATTTTTCTTCAACACCACCGATTGCGACCTTTTTTATGTCTTCATCAATTGGTTTTAAATCAACCGCGAGTCGGAGTTCTCTATCTTGTTCAAGGAGTTTTGCTACAATGCTTTCAATTTGATGGAATTTTTCCTTTAAAACTTTTAATTGCTCTTTTAAGATTGAGTTTTCCTTTTCAAGTTTTTCAGCTCTGATTTTGCCGAAGCCGAGAATATCTCCAGTCAAATGATTTAAAGCGAAGAGGAAACCCAAACTGATTAAAATTACAAAAACAATGGCGATGAAAATTTTTAAGTTTAAATTTTTGACCTCGTTAAAGTTTAAATTTTCAGTGTCAAGGTAGAAAATCTTTTTTCCCATAGCTATCTCCGTTATTTTTAGGTTTCTGATTGAAGATAACGAATTTACTTAAATTTGTCAAGTGCTGGGGCTGAATGGGGCTTGCTCTTGACTTTTATTCCGAAATTTTTTATAATTAAGCGAGGTCAAAAAATAAACAAAAACTAAAACAAAACGGAGATTAATATGAGAGGGCTATTTTTATTTTTGGCGTTTGCTTTGCTGTTAAGTAGTGTCGCTTTCTCAAGGGACATCGGAGCAGGGTTAACACTTGGCTATCGCAGTGAGAAACCAACAGTTGGATTCGGGGGATTTGCTTATTATCGCTACGATGTTCGTGAGAAATTCTTTAATGTGAAAGGTCTAGCTGGTCAGCTTTCAGTTGGCTATGTGACTTTCCCTAAGGAAGATAATGTTGAGTATTCATTTGTCCCTGTAAAATATGGACTTAGCTACACTGCTTACACGCAGGATAAGGTTTCGCTTGGTGTACTTGGTGAGCTTGGGCTTGCATTTCTGAGCAAGCCAAAAAGTGAAACGAAGGTCACAGGTGGTGCTGGTGGATTTGTCGCATATTCAGTTGCACCGGATGTGAAACTCGTTGGAGCGGTTAAGTATTCAGCTGTTGTTCAGGCGGTTCATTACTTGGGTGTTGAAGTCGGCGTGCTTTACACATTGCCAACAGGCAAGTAAAGTTAAGGTAGTCCGAGCCATTTCGGCTCGGACTTTTTTATTAAAAAAAACGGAGGATGCAAATGAAGCGCGCTGTAAATCTTGGTTTAATTTTATTGTTTGTCGCATTAAATATCTTTTTTTGGGGTTGTGGACAACCAACGGATCAGGGTCAGATTAACTTAACGCAACAGGAAAAAGTTCTTGCACCAATTTATACCGCCCCAGAAGGTGAAGCAATACCTGGCAAATATATAGTTGTTCTTAAAGATAATGTTTTACCGAAGGGCGATTTCAAGAGTGTGGCACAAGCTGTTGCCAAAGTTGCTGGTGAGATTGCTAAAACATATAGTTTACATCTTGAACATGTCTATGGTTTTGCGCTTAAAGGATTTTCGGCCGAAATCCCTCAGGATAAAATTTTAGCTCTTAGAAGTGACCCGAGGATCGCATATATTGAAGAGGACGCTAAAGTTTATGCTTTTGCTCAGACATTGCCTTGGGGGATTGATAGAATTGATGCTGATATAAGTTCAACTAAAGCGGGTGATGGAACTGGTAGTGTAACTGGCGTAAGGGTTTATATAATTGATACCGGAATTCAACTTAATCATCCCGATTTGAATGTTGTTGGTGGTGTTGATTTTACAGGTAAAGGAACAGCTGATGATGGAAATGGGCATGGAACACATGTGGCTGGGATTGTTGGAGCCAGGGATAATGGAGATTATGTTGTTGGAGTTGCTCCAGGGGTTGAACTTTTTGCGGTAAAGGTTCTTGGTGATGATGGTTCGGGAAGTTTTTCAAATGTAATAGCTGGGGTTGATTTCGTGACACAACAAAAACTTAACAATCCGTCTCTTCCCATGGTTGCAAATATGAGCTTAGGCGCAAGAACGGGATCAAAATATAACTCGCTTGATAACGCCGTTGTTAACTCAATCAATGCGGGTGTTGTTTATGCTATAGCTGCTGGAAATGACGGTGCCGATGCGAAAAATTACAGCCCTGCTCATGTAAAGGAAGCAATCACTGTTGGAGCATACGATGAAAATAATACATTCGCTTATTTTTCAAATTGGGGTAGTTTACTCGATTTAAATGCTCCCGGGGTTAGGATTCTCTCAACTTACATAGGTAGTTCAACTGCAACTTTGAGTGGAACCTCAATGGCAGCTCCACATGTTGCGGGAACAGCTGCGCTTTATCTTTCAAGAAATCCAAGTGCAACGCCTCAACAAGTGAGAGACCGTCTTGTTGCTGATGGAAAGGCTTGGGTGAAAGTTAATAAACCAAAGACGACGAATTTGTCGGTTTATGCCGGAAATTATTAATTTTTAGGGCAACCGCTTCAGCGGTTGCCTTAAATTTAAAATTCCCTCAATGCTTGGCTCATATACAACATTCATAGCGTGGAGATATTTGAAGTCAAAGCGAAAAATCGCTTTGATCACGATTATAAGTTTGATTTCCCTCATCGGTGTTACAATTGGTGTTTCAGCCCTCATCATTGTGCTTTCCGTCTTTAATGGATTTAATGGTCTTGTCACGCGAATACTTGTTGAATTTGACCCACATATAAGAATAGAGAAAAAGCTCGGAATTGAAGATAAAGAATTGGCTTCAATTGAAAAAGTGATAAAAGATATCCCGCAAGTGAAAGGCTATTCCCCTTTTATAACGAGCAAGGCAATGCTTATCTCTGATAGAAATAATAGGGTTGTTTATGTCAAAGGTATAGACCCTGGAAAAGCTGGGCTTGTTTCCGGACTTCCTGAAAAAATTGTACTTGGTAATTTTGACCTTTTTGATTCCGGTGGACTTCCCAAAATCATTCTCGGCTTAACGATCTCAGACCATGTGAATGCTTTGGTTGGGGATACTGTTACGCTTGTAAGCCCAAGTTTTGGCACTTTCGGGCTAGTTCAACCCAATGTTAGAAAATTTGTTGTTTCGGGAATTTTTGAATCAAATAACAAGGATTATGATGGATATTACGTTTTCGTTTCTGTTAAGTCAGCACAAAGTTTGTTTGACATGAGGGGTAAAATTAACGGCGTTGAAATTCGGCTTTATAACATCAATGACTCTGAAAGGATAAAAAAGATCCTTCAATCTCATCTTGGAGATAAATTTCAAGTTAAAACATGGTATGATTTACACAAAGACCTATATTCGGTTATGCAAATTGAAAGATGGGTAGCATATGTGATACTTTTGCTTATAATTTTTGTGGCGACATTTAACATTCTTGGCTCGTTGACAATGTCTGTAATTGAAAAAACGAGGGATATTGGAATTTTAAAGGCGATGGGGGCAAGGAATTCTGACATTGTTAAAATTTTTATCTTTGAGGGTTTAATAATCGGCTTAATCGGGACCGTTCTTGGAGGTTTAATTGGGTATATTGTCTGTTACATTCAACAAAGATATCACATCTTTCCGCTTGATCCAACCGTTTATATCATACCTTCACTTCCAGTTGAGATGCATTTGTCGGATTTCGTCGTTGTTGGGCTTGGTGCGATAGTTCTTTGTTTGCTTGCCTCATATTATCCCGCAAAAAGAGCTAGCAGAATCATACCTTCCGAAGCTTTAAGGTGGGAATAGTGAAACATTTCATTTTTACAAGTTGTTAAAAATTTTGAGTTTGAAAAAATTAATTTGGAGGTGCTATGCGGGCGATTTTATTTGTTTTTTTGTTGTTTCATTTCAATCAGGTTTTAAATTCACAAACGGATACAACTTCTTTACTTCCGAGTAAAATGAGCATTCTTGAAAAAGGATTATGGGGTGAAAGGGGATTGTTCAGAATCACTGGGCTTGCGCCACTTACATTGCAAGCAAGACAAAGTGAGTTAAAGTTGAGAAGGACTATGCTTTCTATTCATCAACTCGGTGGTTTTGCAACGCTTGGACTTATGGCAATTTCAGCTTATTACGGGAAAAAGGCTTATGACCTTGTTCCCGGCTACGCAGAGAAACATAGAACACTTGTAAGGGCTACGATAGCATCGTATAGTTTAACTGCTCTTCTTGCTTTGATGTCTCCACCACCACTTATAAAAAGGGATGATAAATGGAGCAGTTTGGCGATACATAAGACACTAGCTTGGATTCATGGGGCTGGAATGGTTGCAACTGCGATACTTGGAAGACAGGTCAGGGAAAGCGCAAATCTTGAGGAATATAACCGGTTGAAAAAAATTCACATGGGCGTTGCCATTGCAACTTTTACCGCGCTTGCTTCATCAATGATTGTAATAACATTCCGTTAAAATTAATTTGGTGAATCTGTTATGAAACAATTTAAAGGTGTTCTGGTTTTATTTTTGTTCGTTATCGGTTTTTCTTTCGGTCAGGTTTTATCGCTAGAAGGCGATAAGAGCGTCTCCTACATTCAATATGTCATTCGTCATCCTTTACACACTGTTAAGGCGATAAATAGGGAGCCTAAGTTCACAATTGAGTTTGACACAAAACAAAGGAAAATACTCAAGGCAGAAGCGGTTGCAGAAGTTATGAAATTTAACAGCGGAAATTCAAATAGGGACTCACACGCTATGGAAGCTGTTGAGGCGCTAAAATTTCCAACGATAAGTTTCAAAAGCACTGAGATAGATTTCAGCAGCGAAGATATAGTTGTCAGAGGATTTTTAACATTTCACGGACAAACAAGGAAGATTGAGATGAAAGGTAAAGCGAGGTTTGACGGGAATAATTTGTTCGTTGACGGTAATTTTAAAGTGAGTTTAACAGAATTTGGTGTGAAGCGTCCCTCTCTTCTTTTTATCCCTGTTGATGATACTTTGAAAATATACATATTTGCGAAGTTTATCTTGCCTGAGTAAAATTCTCAAAATATCAAGCGGGTCTAGGCTGGAATAAAGTTTCTTATTTGGTTGTCAATATAGATGAAGACAAAAATAAAGGACAGACCATGACAATGAGGCGAAATGTTTTTTATTTAATTCTTCTCTTTTTAGGCTTTCTTTTAAGTTTAACATTTATAACCGAGAAGCAAGCCGAATCAAACGCCAGGGTAAGTTACGAAGTAAAAATTCCGTTGGGGATTCCAAGAGACATTTGGGAAATTTTCGTCCCGCCTGATAATCCTATAACTCCTGAGAAGGTTGAGCTTGGTCGGAAATTATATTTTGACAAGCGTCTTTCAGTTGATAATACTGTTTCCTGCGCGACATGTCATGATCCAAAATTTGCCTTTACAGATGGAAAGAAAGTAAGCGAAGGTGTTAAAGGGCAGAAAGGGGCGAGGAATGCGCCGACGGTTTTGAACGCAATGTTTTATGAAGAGCAGTTTTGGGATGGCAGAGCCAAAACGCTTGAGGAACAGGCGAAACAGCCGATAATTAACCCAATTGAAATGGGTATGCCGGATCACGATGCAGTTGTTAAGAAACTCAAAGGAATCCCAGAATATGTTGATGCCTTCAAAAAGGTATTTGGTGGTGAGATTACTATTGATAGAATAGCCCAAGCGATTGCTGCGTTTGAAAGGACGCTTCTTACAGGTAATTCACCTTTTGACAGGTTCATAGCTGGAGATCAAAATGCTATAAGTGAGTCAGCAAAGAGAGGATGGCAGTTATTTCAGGGCAAGGCGAGATGTATAACTTGTCATGAGTTCAACCGTTCAAATCCTTTCTTTACGGATAACAAGTATCATAACATTGGCGTTGCTATGAATCAAGAAGGATTTGCGGAGCTTGCCCGAAAGGCGGAACTTTTAGTCAAGGAGGGGAAGCTTGATCAGAGAAAACTTGACGAACTTGCTTTGAACCCGGCTTATTCAGAACTTGGAAGGTTCCTTGTGACATTTAATCCCAAAGATATTGGGGCATTTAAGACACCTACATTGAGAAATGTTGAGCTCACAGCTCCATATATGCACGATGGGAGTGAAGCAACACTTTTAGATGTGATTGAATTTTACAATCGTGGTGGAAATGAAAACCCGAACCTTTCTGGTGAGATGAGACCTTTGAACTTGACCGATCAGGAAAAACAAGACCTTGTTGAATTTTTAAAGTCGCTAACGGGTGAATTCCCGAAAGATTTTCCGGAAAACAAATAAATAACAAAAAGGAGGTGCTTTAATTATGCCGAAAATGCCAAGTGAGAGAAAAGAGGAGCAGTATTTGAAGGAGCGAGAGAAGTTCTTTGAGATGTTGCCGAAGTTGAACAGGAGGCAGTTTTTGAAGGTCGCGATGGCCTCAGCTGCAGTTGCCCTTGCAAAGAATCAATTCCCACCACATTCATTCCAACTTGTTGAAGCAGTAGAAGCGAAACAGGGTAAGACAGAGGTTAAGTTTAGATTTGCTTACATTTCAGATACGCATCTTTACGAGAGGAAATTGAACGAAAGGTTTGTGCGTGCTGCTTTAAAAGCAGTTCAGGATGTCAATGCCCTTGATCCACAGCCCGATTTTGTTCTTTTTGGCGGTGACCTTGCTCAACTTGGACAACCGGAGGAATTAAAGCTTGGAAAAGAAATTTTAAGTGAGCTTAAGGCGAAAGTGTATATGATGGTTGGTGAACACGATTGGTATCTTGACCTCGGTGAAAAATGGATGGAACTTTTCGGGCAACCATGGTATTCGTTTGATCATAAAGGCGTTCATTTCATAGTGTTAAATTCTGTCCTTGTTGATGACTATTGGACCGAGACGAAAATGACACCGATGGAGAGGATGAAGTTTATGGCTCAGCTTGATAATCCTAAAGGGAAACCCTTCACGGTCGGAAGAGGATATGGTGATGTTGGGAAGAGACAGTTTGAATGGTTAAAGCAAGACCTTGCGAAGATTTCAAAAGATACACCGATAGTTGTGTTTTCACACTCGCCTCTTTACAAGTATTACAAACCGTGGAATTTCTGGACTGATGATGCTGAGGAGGTGCAAGCTCTTTTGAGACCATTTAAGAATGTGACCGTTATTCATGGGCATACGCATCAACCAGTTTTTAACAAGATAGGTAACATTAACTTTTACGGCATGCTTTCAACAGCCTGGCCATGGCCATATGCCCCAACAGGGCTTCCGAAGTTGACTATAAAGATGAACAGGGCGGATCCATTTGATCAATTTGATGGATGTGGCGATGGAACAGTTGAGGTTTTGACAAATGGAAAAGCGGATAAAATTTATAACCTCTGGAGTAGAGAACCGATGAAGGTTAGTGCAAGATATCTTGAGTCGGGTGGTAAAGAAGATGTTCCACCTCTTCCATTAGATCCATCATTTTAAAAAAACTAATTAGGAGGTTTAGGTTATGAAGGGAAAGTTTTCTTTTGGTGTTTTAATGTTGTTATCAGTGTTGTTATTTTTAAGCGGTAGAGTCAACATTACCTCAGCGGTTGAAGGTGATGATTCAAAGAAGAGCGATAAAAAGGTGATCACTGCATGCGATGGTGAAACAAAACTTGTCTTAAACGATGTTAAATCAAATGAAGTGATGACCCGTGAAAAAGCCCAAGAAGTTGCTTCAATGCTTCTTGCGACTTATCAACAGCAGAAGAAATATCAGGCAACAAAGTTTACAAGACGTGATTCTTTGATATGGGAGAGGGAATTGAAAGCGATGATTGAGGAGGGGTATAAGTGGTTTCACGATCCGTCACTTGGAACGAACGGGATTTCCTGCGATATGTGTCATCCAGACGCTGCGGATACACATCCTGAGACATATCCAAAGTTTCAGGTTCAGTTGAAAAAGATTGCTCTTTTGCGCGATATGATAAACTGGTGTATTGAAAACCCAATGGAAGGGAAACCGCTTGATGAAAGCGATCCGAGGTTAAAGGCAATGGAGGCATATATAATTTGGGCGAGGGCAAATCAAGATGTTCGTCCTCATGCGAAGATACTAAATCCTGGGAAGAGATGATTTAGTTCCGATAGATTGCAAGCCCCGCAAACTTGGCGGGGCTTTTTATTTTTTAGAGCGTTTGCAAAATTAAAATTTTTTTAATCTCTAAAAATCAGGGGGAAAGTGGCTCGCTAAGTATTTCCTTCCGATTTTTTTAATCTTATCTATTCATTTTCTTTTCTCGCAGGGTAGCGGGACTTATACCGCATCTTTAACTGGTAAGGTTTTTGACAATGAAGGGAAACCGATACCAGATGTTGAAATTGTAGTAAGAAATGTTGAGACCGGGTATATTCGTGGCGGAATTACGACGGCTTCAGGAATTTATAATGTTTTATCTTTGCCACCGGGAACCTATGAGGTTAACGCTCTTCATGTTGCTTATGGTAAGCAGACAAAAATTATTGAACTGGGGGTTGGTGAAAGAGTTACGGTTAATTTTACACTCGTCCCAAGGGAGATTCAAATTGGTGAGGTTGTTGTAACTGCTGAAGCGCTTGAATATGAGGTAAAGAAGACGGAACTTTCAGTTCCGTTGAGACCGCAACAAATTGCTACATTGCCAGTTAACACCAGAAACTTTCTTGAGCTCATGGCACTTGTTCCCGGAATGAAACCAATAGGAGCGACATTTGGAAGTGGCGCTTTGCAACCGACTTGGGTTGGATTTTATTTTGAAGGAACAGAATATAAGAATGAAATAGTTGAAGGTGGTTTAGCCGGGCAATTTTTAAGCCCTGGGAATCCGTTTCCGCTTGATGCTGTTAAGGAAGCAAGAGTTATAACTCAACTTTACAAAGCGGAATATTCAAAGGCAGCTGGAGGTGTCGTCTCTGCTGTTTCAAAGACGGGAACTAATGAATTTCATGGGACGGCATTTATAACCTATCGTGATAAGTCGCTTAATGCACTTGGAGTTTTTGAAAAGGAAAAACCAGGGTTTAAGCGTCGTCAAACAGGTGTCAGTTTAGGGGGTCCAATAATAAGAGATAAACTTCATTTCTTTGTCTCTTATGAGGGGACTTTCACGGACAGATTTGCAACCGTTGTTGTGCCACCACTTTTCGCTCAGTATGCGGGAACATATAAAGTTCCATTTAGTGGTCATCTTGGACTTGGGAGATTAACTTTCCAGCCTGTTCAGAATCATTTCCTTGATTTCACATGGTATGGAAGGTTTGATAGAAACTATCTTGGGATAGGTGGAGGAAGCGCATATGAGAGAGGTAGACTTTTCTACAATAGGGTTTACAATTATGTTTTGAAGCATCAGTATATTATCTCACCGACCCTTATGAACGAGGCAAGATTGAACTTCCAGCGTTATAACTGGGAAATTGCAAATATCGCACCATTTCCAACCCCTGGGAGGATTTATCCAAGCGCGTTCATTGGAGGATTTTCACATGCACCGCAGAATTGGTTCCAAGACAGATACGCTTTTTATAATGATATAACATACACGAGGGAAAACCATGTGATCAAGGGTGGCTTTTTCATTCAGCGATTGAGATATGAAGCAAATCAGAAACTTTATCTTTATCCTCAATTTTATTTCTTGCGCGATACGAGCACGACACCATATCAAGCGAGAGTTGGGGTTGGCGTCCCAACGGTTGAAAAATGGAACACGCAATTTGGAATTTATATCCAAGACGATTGGACTGTTACACCTTATTTGACCTTGAATTTAGGAATAAGGTGGGATTATGAGACAAACATGATAAACAATGATTTTGCTGTTCCCGATACGATAAGAAGGGATCTCATTCAGTTCTTTGGTGAGAAATACTTCTCAAGAGGAAAAGATAGGAAACCATATTGGAAAGCGTTTCAACCTAGGGTTGGCGTTTCATACGATATAAGCAGGAAGGGTGAAACGGTTATTTTCGGTGGAGCAGGTATTTACTATGATAGGCATGTTTGGAATGTTGCTTCTGATGAAATTTTGAGATACACTTGGAAGGTTTATTACCTTGATTTTGGTCCTGACAGAATTCAATGGGATGATAGATATTATAGCCGAGATGAGTTGCTTAATTTGATTTCGCAAGGGAGAGTTCCAGCTCCAGAGATATTCTTAATACCAAACGATTTGAAACCACCGATGACAATTCAATACAGCGTCGGTTTGAGGCAGAGATTTGGTGAGGTGCTTGTGAGTTTAAGTTATACAGGTGTTCGCGGATATAATGAGATAACGACTTATAATGCAAATGCAAAGCAAAGGTTAACGGCGAAATATGGACCGATTCAAGTTTGGACGGATGCTGGCAATTCTTGGTATGACGCCATATACTTTACATTTGATAAACCATATAAGCCTGGTTCTTGGGGGTTGAACATTGCTTATACATTGTCTTGGACATATGATGAATTTGATAATACGATTTATTACGGTTACCTTTATTATACGAACCTTGATATGTTGAAGAAAGCACCATCAACGCTTGATGAGAGGCATAGGATTTCAATAAGTAGCACTTTTGATTTGCCATTTGGATTTAAGATAAGCGGTTGGGGAACGTTTGCAACCGGTAGACCTTATCTTGTTTTCACTGGGACTGATGACAATAATGATGGTGTTCTTGGGAATGATTATCCCGCTGGGCTTGGACGAAATGCTGGAAGAGTCCCAGGACAAAGATTTATTTTCAAGTATGTCTTCGCTGAAAGAAACTTTAATTTGCGTCTTTCAAAGGACTTTTCATATCGTGGCGTTACCTTAACGCTTATGCTTGAGGCATTCAATGTGTTTAACTGGACAAATTTTGGTGGCTATGTTGGGAATATGAAATCCGTTTTATTTGGTAAGCCGACGACCGCTGGTGATAAAAGGCAGATACAACTTGGTATGAGGGTGAGCTTTTAAGTGAATTTTTAAAATAGGCGAAAAAGTGCAACAAAGTACTTGACTTGATTTTTTGAAATTATTATATTAAAGGTGCATAATCATCCCCGATTCCTTTCCCGCCGAGATCGCTGGCGTGTGTCCCCGAGCGCCAGCGGTCTTTTTTATTTTAAAGCAAAAAACCCCGAGAAAACTCGGGGTTTTGTTTTTTAACTCGCTGAAATTTCTTTATCCAATGCGGTAGTTTGAAAGTTCTCGCCTTATCCCAGGTTGAATAGCTGTGGCTGGCGTTTCATGCTTTACTGGTCCAATCCCAGGGGATAGCCAAATGTAATTTTTTGAGGTGAAAGTCCCAACAGTTACCCCTCCAATACTTGCAGAACCCGCTACATTTGCCTCAAATTTATAAGCGACGAATTTTCCCAATGGAGTTTGGATCTCCTCCTTTAACGCAATGTTGCCGGTGATGTTTACTCTTATATTCAAAGGTAATTGTTGTCCACCTGTGGTTACAATTATCGTCGTGTCAAGATTTAAAATAGTGTATGGCTCGTTCAAAATTCCTGTTGTTTTTATAAATGGAACCCATCTTTTGTAGACAAACCCTGGGATTGAAACCGTATTTGTCAAGTCAATCCAAGCATAAAGATAGTCACCTTCAAGATAGATGAGAAGAGTGTCAATTTCGGTTCCGCGTTGATATTTAAGTGAATCAATAACAACGAATGGATTCTTGCCTTCAAATTGAATCTGACCAACGATGGTCGTTGAGGAATTAAATTCAGTGCCGGAGATTTTGTTCCCAGCGGTATCTATTTGATATCCGGTGTAAAACCATGCGTTACCGGTTCTAAGAGGGAAAAGATTTTGTGGAATTGTTTCAATTGGGCTTATCGTTTCCTTTTTGCAACTTGAAAAAAGAAGAAAAACAAGCAACAATAGTGAAGTTATAATTTTGGGTTTCATAGTTTAATCAAATTTTAGTGAATCAATTATTGACTTAACCCTTGATGCTGAGGCATGCAGTGCTTGTTTTTCCTCATCTGTTAATTTGAGTTCAATTATCTCCTCAACGCCTTTTCTTCCGAGTTTCACTGGAACGCCAACGAAAACATCGTTTAACCCATATTCCCCTTGAAGCAAAACTGAACAAGGCAGAATTCTTTTCTTGTCTTTCACTATGGATTCAACCATTTCAACTATTGCTGCAGATGGTGCGTAATATGCGCTTCCAGTTTTAAGATAGCTTACGATCTCTGCTCCACCCTCCCTTGTGCGTTTGACAAGCTGGTCAATTTTTTCCTTCGGTAAAAGTTCAGATATTGGGATTCCTGCTACGGTTGTATATCTTACTAGCGGGACCATATCATCACCGTGCCCTCCAAGAACGAATGCGTAAACATCTTCAACTGATACATTTAATTCCATGGCTATAAATGTTCTAAATCTCGCTGTGTCAAGCACACCAGCCATTCCAATTACGCGATGTCTTTCAAATCCGCTAATCCTCCAGGCGGTGTAAGCCATGACATCAAGTGGATTCGTGACGACGATTATAATTGCATTTGGTGATTTTTCAATTGATTTTAAAGTTGCTTCCTTTACGATGCCGAAATTTGTGTTAAGCAGGTCTTCTCTGCTCATCCCCGGCTTACGTGCGACCCCAGCGGTGATTATCACGATGTCTGAATTAGCTGTTTCTTCGTACCCGTTGGTTCCGATTACTTTAACATCAACTCCAGTTATCGGGGTTGATTCGTACATATCAAGTCCCTTCCCTTGCGGAATTCCTTCAATGATGTCAACAAGGACAAGCTCATTTGCGAGCTCATTATCAATTATTCTTTGAGCCGTCGTTGCGCCGACATTTCCAGCGCCGATTATTGTGATTTTCATTTTGAACCTCCAAAAAATTTATTTTTAAAGGTGCTTTAATTCACCCCGTCAACTGGATAAACACTGACCATTTGCTTGTCTTTTGAGACATATTCAAATTTTACGATACCATCAATCTTTGCAAATAAAGTATAGTCCTTTCCCATTCCGACATTTAAACCGGGCTTAAATTTCGTTCCCCGTTGCCTCACGATTATATTGCCGGCTTTAACAAATTCACCACCAAATTTTTTTACTCCAAGCCGTTTTGATTGGCTATCTCTACCATTTTGTGATGAACCACCGCCTTTTTTATGTGCCATGTCTTTTCACCTCCTTTTTATTGTTTTGTTAATGCTTCAACTTTTTGTTCAAGTACAGCAAGGCGTTCGCGAATTTGGATTGCTATTTCTATTTTTTCGTCAAGTCGTTTTATCTCAGCTCTAAACTCATTTTGAAAGGCGTGTGCCTCCGAGCGATATATCTCCAACTTGTCATCAACGCGTTTAATTTCGGCTTTAATTTCATTTTTCAATGATTCAAGTTCAGCCCTAATCTCAGAGTGAAAAAGTTCCGTTTTTTCATCAAGGCGTTTCAATTCCGCCTTAAATTCGTTCTTGAACGCCTCAAGCTCTTTCCTTAAAAGTTCCGTTTTTTCATCAAGGCGTTTTAATTCTGCCTTAAATTCGTTCTTAAACGCCTCAAGCTCTTTCCTTAAAAGTTCTGTTTTTTCATCAAGGCGTTTTAATTCTGCTCTAAATTCATTATTAAAGGCTTCAATCTCTTTCCTTATAAGTTCCGTTTTTTCGTCAATTCGTTTGAATTCCGCTTTAAATTCATTTTTAAGAACTTCGTTTTTCTCATCAAGACGCTTTACCTCAGATTCAAACCTTACCCTGAGTTCATTCACTGCGGACTTAATCTCTTGAAGCTCAGGGACGATAAGCTCTTGAATTAGTTTTTTTACATCAACTTTAGGCATTAACCTTCAATACCGATTTTATTGATTTCAATTTGTGTATAATTTTGTCTGTGCCCTTTTGTTACCTTGTATCCCTTACGACGTTTCTTTTTGAAGACAATGATTTTTTCACCTTTCACATGGTCAAGAACCGTTGCCTCAACAAAAGCGCCCTGGACAAATGGATTCCCAACAAGTGTTTTTCCATTTTCTTGAAGCAAGAGGACTGATGAAAATTTAACCTTGCTTCCTGGTTCAGCGTTTAACTTTTGGACAAAAATTTTATCGGCTTCCTTGACCTTGTATTGATGACCTCCAATCTTTACGATTGCAAGCATTCCCTTAATTCCACTTTGTTTGACAAAATCACTTAAAATTTAATAAATCGGGGATGAAATTCCAAAAGTGAAGGATGAAAATTTGACTTTATCCAAGTAAATTAATATCTTAACTTGTGTGAAATAGCTTCGCAGAAGCCAAAAATTCAGGAGGTGAGATGATACAAAGTAGATTGATACTAGTGTTAATTTTATTTTTTATCGTCGGTTGTAGACCTAAAAGCTTGCCACTTAAAGATTCAACAACTATAGAAACGCTTGCTGACTCAGCGTTGTGTCCATTGCCAGATTCCGCAAGTAAAATTGAAAATACGAAGCAAAATTACAAAGAGGTCTTAAAAAGAGATGTTTTAATCTATGACTCTTTAACTACTGCTGAAATTATAGCCGAAGTTGAAAAGGATTATGAGACGATTTTAAAATATCTATCGCAGGGTGATACAATCTCTGCAATTGATTTGATGCATTCTGCGATGGAAAAGCTTGACGAGATTTCAAGGACAAGCGAAATTGAGACAAATAAAGATTTTGAAACGATAAGCAATAAAATTTTGTCAATCTATAACAAGCATTTTGCGAAGTTTGATTCAATTTTTCAAGAGACACCGATTAGCGAGTATATTTCAAATATCCAGGATCGTCTCAATCAGATAGGCGATATAGTTGACACTGTGGGTGTTAAGGTTGAATTGAAGCCATTTCCTCCTTCTTTAAGGACAACGATTCCGCTTGTGGTGAATGAATATGTTCAAGCTTATCTTGATTATTTCCTTGGGGATGGAAGGTATTTTATGGAAATGTGGCTTGATAGATTGGAAAAATATCTACCTATGTTTAAGAAAATTTTCTCGGAATATGGTCTTCCGGAGGAGTTAATATATCTTTGTATGATTGAAAGCGGTGTGAGTCCATTTGCTGTATCAAGAGCGAAGGCAGTTGGAATTTGGCAATTTATAAAATGGACGGGTAAATTGTATGGGCTTGAAGCTAATTGGTGGTATGATGAGAGAAGAAATCCAGAAAAATCAACACACGCTGCAGCGCGATATTTAAAAGACCTTTACAATCTGTTCGGCGACTGGTACCTTGCAATCGCTGCCTATAATTCCGGGGCTGGTAAAGTTCAAAGAGCTATGAGAAAATCTGGTGAGACGGACTTCTGGAAAATAAGAAAGTTCCTCCCACGGGAGACGAGAAATTATGTCCCGCAATATATAGCGGTGACATTGATATCGCTTGAACCGGAAAAATATGGATTTAAACCATTGAATCCGACTGCAGAAGCGTTTGAATATGATGAAGTTGTCGTTGATGCAAGCGTTAGTTTAAGAAAACTTGCAGAATGTGCACAAACCGATCTTGAGGCATTGATTGAGCTTAATCCAGAACTTATCCGCGGTTATACACCACCACACGAGTATGTCCTCAGGATTCCGAAAGGGAAAAAAGATATATTCGTTGTAAATTATAAATCCCTGCCAGACGATGAAAAGAAAAATTTCAGGGTTCATATCGTAAAGCGTGGCGAGACATTATACAAAATCGCGAAGCAATATAATGTCCAGGTTGATGTGATTTATAGATTTAATCCTAAACTTAAACCAAGAGCTTTAAGCATTGGACAAGTTGTTTTGATCCCCGATGTAATAAAACCTAATTCAATCGCATCAAGCAAACGCTACGCTAAAAGAGTTTATTCTGACGAAAGCGAAACGAAGATAATTTATCGCGTAAAAAAGGGTGATACTTTAAGTACAATTGCGCAAAGATATAATGTGAGTATAACTGAACTGAAAAAATGGAATCGCCTGAAGGGGAATAATATAAAAGTGGGGCAGAGAATTATAATTTTCACAAATTCATCAGCAATTGGCGGAAGTGATTGATTTTTTAACTTCATTGAGATAAATTTGTTTTGGCTGAAATTTCCCTCTTTTGCTGACCTCCTGAAAAATTGAAATTAAAAAAAGGAGGTCTTATTATGCCAATTTGTGAAAGGTTGAAAAACTTTCTTGATTCAAGCGGGGTTAAGTATATTACAATTATCCATTCAACCGCTTTCACATCTCAGGAGATAGCAGCGAGCGTCCATGTCAAGGGGAGAGAATTCGCAAAGTGTGTGATTGTTAAATCTGGCGAAAATTTTTTTATGCTTGTCGTCCCATCCGACCACAAGGTAAATTTTGAAAAAGCAAAAATCGCTTTAAATGTATCTGAACTGAAACTTGCTACCGAGGATGAATTTAAAAGTATTTTCCCGGATTGCGAGACAGGGGCGATGCCACCATTTGGTAACCTTTACGGCGTCCCTGTTTATGTTGATGAGAAATTTAAAGCAAACGAAGAGATAAGTTTCAATGGCGGGACTCATAACGATGTCGTTAGAATGAAAATGTCGGATTATGTTCAGTTGGTGAATCCAATTTTTTGCAATATTGGTGAACATATTTAAGCGGAGGGGGTGGGATTCGAACCCACGGTGGGTCGTTTGGACCCACAGCGGTTTTCGAGACCGCCCCGATCATCCACTCCGGCACCCCTCCAAAATTGCCGTTAAAATTTAAAAAATTGACGGAAAATATACAATTGGAAGTTGACCGCTCAATTTTAAAAGTTCTATCTCGGCAAGCTTCGCTTGATAAAGGGCTGAAATTAACCGACTTTCAGCATCAATGTAAGTTTTTTGTGCTTCCCTTAACTCAAGTGGTGTCAAGACCCCGAGCCGATATCTTTCAAGCGCAATTTCAACATTTTCACGAGCTATCTCAAGATTCTCCTTTTCAAGTTCAATTAATCTTAAACTCGTCTTGAAACTTTCATAATTTTTTAAAATTTGTGCCTTTACCTCATTCCGCACCTGATCAAATTTTATATCGCTGTTGATTATCTCTATCCTGGCATTTTCATACTCACGAAGTGAGTTCAATCCATTGAAGATGTTAAACGACACGCTGAAACCGTAGTTAAAACCAAGATTTTGATTTGACGCAATAAAGCCCGCCTGTGATTGTAAGCGAGCAAAACTATAACCAGCGAAGAAATTAACCAATGGAAACATCTTCGCCCTGACACTTGCGAGATTTATCTGAGCTATCTCTTTGTTCTTCTTGAAGTTCAAAAGCAAAGTATTTCTTTCCTCCGCTTGGGCAAGTAAAACATCAAGAGATAAGTCCCTAACTTGTATAGTATCCGTAATATCAAAGTCAATTTCAGGGTCTCTGCCTATGATTAAGTTTAAGTTTATCTTTGCATTTTTAAGTGCGATCTCTTGCTTCATAAGAGCATTCATATCCGCGTTCAAGTCAGCTTTTGCTTGTAAAAGTTCCGTCTTTGAAGCTGTTCCGACTTTATATTTTTCCTCCGCAATTTTAACCCTTTGTTCTGAAATTGCGATACTTTCCCTCAATGTTTTCAAAATTTCCTTCTGCCTTAAAATTTCGTAATAAGATGTTATAACCTCCGAAATTATTTCTTCAGCTGTTGCGATTGAATTGATCTGTGCCACTTCTTTCGTCTCTTTAAGCTTTTTATATGTGATCAAATTGTTAAGCCCATCAAAAATTGTCCAATTAAGTGTTAAGCCAAAATTAATTGAATTTGAAATCGCTCCAGTTCTATTTATTGACCTGCCATCAAAGTATTCTTGTCTGGTATTGTTTGAACTTCTGCTATAACCTGATGCCAGGTCAATCTTTGGTAAAAAGCCGGCATTTCCAAGCGATAGATTGTTAAAAGCAATGTCAAGAAGATTTTTTGATATTTTTATATCTCGGTTGTTTTTCAGTGCAAGATTTATCGCTTCCTCAAGCGTTAAAATTTCCTGTGAGTAGCAAAGTCCAAAAATAAGGAAAAGAAAGGGGATTGCCTTCTTAAACATTTTTTGTTTCAAACTTTTATTTTGTGATATGCTTCGTTTCGATTATTTCGTTGTTTTTTGCAAGTTCAATTTCAGTTGGTTGCTCTTCAATTGGAATTTCAATTTGTTTTCTCTCGCTTGAGAGGTATGAATAAATCGCAGGTATGACATAAAGCGTTAAAATAGTTGAGAAGAGCAACCCACCAATGACAGCTATACCCATTGACTTTCTGCTTTCCGCTCCTGCACCGAGGGCAAGTGCTACGGGAACAAAAGCTAAAATTGTCGTTAAACTTGTCATAAGAATTGGGCGAAACCTTTGAGCAGCTGCGTCTTTCACCGCTTCTATTTTTGATAGCCCCATTGCTTTTCTTTGATTTGCGAACTCAACTATTAGAATTCCATTTTTAGTTACAAGCCCGACAAGCATTATCTGTCCGATCTGACTAAAGATGTTGATCGTCTGGTTGAAATACCACAGTGAAAACAAAGCGCCAGCAATGGCAAGCGGAACGGTGAACATTATGATAAACGGGTCAAGGAAGCTTTCAAATTGAGCGGACAGAACAAGATATGTCAAAATCAAAGCCAAAAGCATAACGAAAGCCAAACTTGACGAGCTTTCTGCATAATCTCTTGATGGACCACTTAAATCGGTTGAGAAGGTTTCGTCAAGAACTTTTTCCGCTATTTCATTCATCGCTTTGATACCATCGCCAATTGTTTTCCCTGGGGCAAGACCAGCTGAAACAGTTGCGGAAATATATCTGTTGAATCTGTAAAGTTGAGGTGGATTCACATCTTCTTCAAGAGTGATTAAATTGTCAAGCTGGATCAATTCGCCCTTGTTATTTCTGACATAGATTGATTTTAAATCAGCTGGTTTTTCAGCGTTCTCTCTTATAATTGAGCCGATGACTTGATATTGTTTTGAGCCGATTGTGAAGAAACCGAGACGTTGTTCGCTGTATGCAAGTTGTAATGTTTGAGCTACATCTGCAACGGAAACACCAAGGGCTTTAGCTCGTTCCCGATTAACTTTAACTTTTAGTTCGGGTTTATTGAATTTCAAATTAACATCAACGATTGTGAACTCCGGTCGTTTACTTGCTTCATCAATAAATTTGGGCAGAACTTGTTTCAATTTCTCAAAGTTAGGTGCTTGAATAACAAATTGCACAGGTAGACCACGCCGTGCAACTCCTATGCTCAGGTCTTGTGAGACATAAGCTATTACTCCAGTAAGTTGTCTTAGTTTTGCTGAAAGCTCATTTGCGATTTGCTGTTGGCTTCTTTCTCTTTTATCTCTTTCACTCAACCTGATTCTTATGAACCCAGTGTTTGAACCGGTTTCACGAAAGGTAGGTGAAGTGATAGCGAAAATTGCCTCTGCCTCCGGGACATTTGATTCAACAAGATTGAGAATCTCATCCATATATTTTGACATCTGATGATATGAGGTTCCTTCCGGCGCGGTTGCGTTAATTGTGAGCATCCCTCTATCTTCAAGTGGGGAAAGCTCGGAAGGTAAACTCGTCCCGAAAATTACAATCGCAAGCGCTGACATCCCAATTATTACAAATGCAAACCACCTTTTCTCCATAAATTTATCAAGAGAGCGACGGTAGGAATTCATTAGCTTATTAAAAAACGGCTCTGTCTTGTAATAAAATTTTGAGTGTCCTCTTTTACTCATAAACTTCACGCTTAACATAGGTGTAAGCGTAAGTGCAACGAAAGATGAAATTACAACAGAACTGGCAATTACAACGCCAAATTCGCGGAACAATTTCCCAGTGAAACCCTGTATAAATATGACTGGCATAAAAACAGCAACAAGTGCTATCGTTGTGGCGATGACGGCGAAGAATATCTCCTTTGTTCCTCTGATTCCAGCCTCGTAAGGATTAAAGCCCCTTTCAATTTTTGAATAAATGTTTTCAAGGACGACGATAGCATCGTCAACGACCATACCAATTGCGAGAACAAGACCGAGCAATGTTAAAACATTTATTGAAAATCCAGCAATATACATCACGAAAAATGCCCCGATTAATGAAACAGGGATAGCAAGTATCGGTATAAGCATTACCCTCCATTCTCTAAGAAAGAAAAATATGACGACAACGACAAGACCAAATGCAATTAATATCGTTTCCCTTACTTCATTTACGGATTGCCTTATATACTTTGTCGTGTCAAACCCAATCCCAAGCTGTATATCTGGTGGAATCTCTTTTTTAAGTTGCTCAACTCTTCTATAAAATTCATTAGCTATGTTTATGTGATTAGCCCCTGGTTGTGGGATAATGGCAACACCAACTTGTGGGATCCCGCCTTTCCCCTTCATTATCGTTCTTATATTTTCAGGTGCAAGTTCAGCATATCCGACATCTCTTAATCTTATTATTTTACCCTCACTTTCCTTTATTATCAAGTTGTTAAAATCTTCAGGTGTTTGAAGACGTCCTATCGTTCTAATCGTTAATTCAGTTGTCTTTCCTTCAATTCTCCCGGATGGAAGTTCAATGTTTTCTCTTGCAAGGGCGTTTCTTATATCAAGAGGTGTCAAATGATAAGCAGCAAGCTTGACCGGGTCCATCCAAATTCTCATTGAGTATTTTTTCTCACCCCAGATCCTTACCTCGCTTACGCCTGGTATTGTTTGCAATCTTTCTTTAAATACATTTATCGCTATATCAGTCAGTTCAAGTAAGCTTCTTTTATCGCTTTGAACAGTTAAAACTATTATGGGGAAAGCGTCCGCATCAGCTTTTTGAACAATGGGTGGGTTAACATCTGGCGGTAGGAGGCGGATAGCCCTTGAAACTCTATCTCTTACATCGTTTGCTGCAGCTTCAAGGTCTTGGTCAACCGTGAACTCAACTCTTATTGTACTTCTACCATAACTACTTACAGAGGTCATCGTTCTTATCCCAGCGATCCCGCTTATTGATTCCTCAAGCGGTTCTGTTATTTGCGATTCAATTATATCTGGATTAGCACCAGGATAAGTTGTTGTCACTGTAACTACGGGAGGGTCAACCGCAGGGTATTCTCTAACGCCAAGATAGAAGTATGAAATTATCCCAAAAATTAAAATGGTAAGCGACATAACTATAGAAAGAATCGGTCGCCTTATGCTCAGTGACCACAAACCCATGGCTTTATCTCCATTTAAATTTTATTCAATTGAGACGACTTTAACTTTGAAGCCGGATTTAAGCTGTAATAATCCAGTTGTCAAGACGGTATCCCCGGGCTGAACACCGGAGAGAACTTGTATAAATCTTTCAGTTCTTACCCCTGTTTCAACTTTTCTTTCAACAGCTTTACCATTGTTGCAGATGAACACTTTGTTTCCCTCAACGCTTGGGATTAGAGCTTCGGCAGGGATTAAAATCGCATTGGTTATCTCCTCAAGTATTACCTCAACCTCAGCAAAAGCCCCAGGCAAAATTTCGTAATTTTTATTCGGGAATATAGCTCTAACTTGCAAAGTCCTTGTTGAAGGGTCTATTTTAGGGTCAATTGCATATATTACAGCGCTGTATTTTTTATCCGAACCCTGAACTTTGAAATTTATCCTGTCGCCGACATTTATAAGTTTGACATATTTTTCCGGAATTGAAAATTCAATTTTTAATGTGTCAATATCTTGAAGCGTTGAAATTTTTGTAGCAGGTGATATATAACTTCCCTCGCTTACATATCTTAAGCCAATTACCCCATCAAAAGGTGCTTTTATCTGTGTTTTTTCAATCCTTGCCTTTATAAGTTGAATCTGTGCCTCAAGCGTATTAAGTTCAGTGAGAGCGATGTCATATTCCTGTTTGCTTATGGCTTCTTTTTCAAGGAGCATCCTTTGTCTGTATTCTTTCTCTTGAGCGAGTTTTTTCTGATACTGGGTTTTTAAAAGCTCAGCTTGAAGTTCAGAGTCGTCAACTTTGACAAGTATATCACCTTTTTTAACTTTGCTCCCCTCGTTGAAGTAGATTTTGACGATTTTCCCAGAAATCTCGCTTCTCACTTCAATTTCTTCATTGGCGAGTATAGTCCCGGTGACGAAAATTTTATTCTCAAGTTTTTGAGGTTTTGCAATATAACCTTTAACATTTAATTCAGGTATCACCGCAGGGTTTGCCTTTTGCGTTTTCTTATCAGCAAAAATTGATTTTATCTTTGGGATTGAAAGACCCACAACTATTGCAATAGCGATAACTATAAGTCCCTTGTTTGGAATTTTCACAATTGCTTCAAAACTTTGTTTTTAACTTTAGACGCCGTTAAAATTTTCTTGTTTCCCGATTTGCTTGGTTTTTTCGTTTCCTTTAAATTATCAAAAATGAGATTTATTTAAAACAGCTTCGCATCCGCTATGAGCGCAGAAAGGAAGATAATCATAAAAGGTGCAAGGGTTCATAACCTTAAAAACATAAATCTTGAGCTTCCTAAAAACAATCTGATCGTATTCACAGGCGTAAGCGGTTCGGGGAAGTCATCGCTTGCATTTGACACCATTTACGCTGAGGGGCAGAGAAGATATGTTGAAAGTTTATCTGCGTATGCGAGGCAATTTCTTGAAAGGATGGAAAAACCCGATGTTGATTTGATTGAGGGGATCGCTCCGGCAATTGCGATAGACCAAAAAACGACTGGGAAAAATCCGCGCTCAACCGTTGGAACTATGACAGAAATATATGACTATCTCCGACTTCTTTTTGCAAGAATAGGAAAAACATATTGCTCAAAGTGTGGTAATCTTGTTCAAAAAGATTCACCCGGTTTCGTCGTTGAGAAGATAAAACAAATCCCGGAAGGCGGTAAAATTTTTATACTTTTCCCGCTTCAATTACACAAAGGGCATACATTGGAGGAAGAAATTGAAGCCCTAAAGGAGAAAGGTTTTTACAGAATCTATGTTGAGGGTGAGCTCCTTGATGTAAATGAAAATCTAAACTTGAGGAAGATATTAGGAAAAGAGATTTACGTTCTTGTTGATAGAATAGTTGTGCGCCATGATATGGATGAGGCGAGATTGTTTGATTCTGTTGAGATGGCTTTCAACGAGGGGAGGGGTAATATGATTGTAAAAGTTTTAGATAGCGGTGAGACATTTAAATTTAGCGAACATTTTGAGTGTGCTTATTGTGGTATTGAATATGAGGAGCCAGAGCCCAGGTTGTTTTCGTTCAACAATCCGTATGGCGCTTGTCCGAAGTGTCAAGGTTTTGGTAGAGCTTATGGTATTGATTGGGACGCCATCGTTCCTGATAAAACTAAAAGTATAAAAGAGGGTGCAATCCATCCTTGGAGGAGTGAGAAATTCGCCTGGTTTCAAAAGGACTTGATGCGTATTGCAAAAAAGGTCGGAATCCCAGTTGATATTCCGTTTAAGGATTTAACGCCTGAGCAAATTGAAATCATAAAGAATGGTTACGATGGATTTGAGGGTATAAATGGTTTTTTCAACTTGCTTGAGGAGAACTCTTACAAAGTTCATTACAGGGTTATGCTTTCAAGATATAGGGGTTATACGACTTGCGACTTATGCGGAGGTTCACGCCTAAGAAAAGAAGCGTTGAATGTCAAGATAGCAGGTAAAAGTATTTACGATATAGTTAAGATGTCAATTGGGGAAGCTTATCAATTCTTTCAAAATCTTGAACTCACCGATTATGAAAAAACGGTTTCAGCAAGCATTCTTTCGGAGATAAATAAAAGGTTGAGGTATCTTTATGAGGTTGGACTTGGATACTTAACACTTGATAGATTGTCAAATACTCTCTCTGGTGGGGAAGCACAAAGGATAAACCTCGCCACGGCGCTTGGATCTTCTCTTGTCGGTGCGCTTTATATACTTGATGAGCCGAGCATTGGATTGCACCCAAGAGACACACACAGATTGATTAAAATTTTGAAATCGTTAAAGGAAAATGGAAATACAGTTATAGTGGTTGAACACGATAGAGAGATAATTGAATCAGCGGATCACATCGTTGACCTTGGTCCAGGTGCTGGGGAAAACGGTGGGAAGATTGTCTTTCAGGGCAGTTACGAGGGAATTTTGAAAGATGAAAATTCATTAACAGGGAAATATCTCAGCGGTCGGCTTAAAATCCCTGTGCCTCAAAAGAGGAGGAAACCCAAAAAAGGAAATTCAATTATAGTTCGTGGGGCGAGAGAACATAATTTGAAAAATATTGATGTTGAATTTCCATTGAATGTTTTTGTATGCGTCACTGGAGTGAGCGGTTCTGGGAAGAGCACCCTTGTGCACGATATACTTTATTCAGCCTTGAGGAAAATAAAATATGGGACCTATGAAGGTAAAATTGGGAAATTTGATAAGATTGAGGGTTATGAATTGATTGATGCAGTAGAGATGGTTGATCAATCACCAATAGGTAAAACCCCAAGGTCTAATCCTGTCACTTATATAAAAGCGTTTGACGGCATAAGGGAGCTTTTCGCATCAACTCATCTCGCAAAAGTTAGAGGTTATACCCCGGGTCATTTTTCATTTAATATACCAGGTGGAAGATGTGAGACCTGTGAAGGGGATGGCTTTGTTAAGATTGAAATGCAATTTCTCGCTGATATTTATCTTCCTTGTGAATCGTGCAACGGGAAAAGATATAAGTCGGAAATACTTGAAGTTGAATATAAAGGCAAGAATATAAGCGATGTCTTAAATATGACTGTAACGGAGGCAATAGAATTTTTCAAAGGACATAGGAAAATCGTTGATAGGTTGAAGGTTCTTGAATCTGTTGGTCTCGGTTATATTAAACTAGGACAACCTGCAAACACACTTTCAGGGGGCGAAGCGCAGAGAATTAAGCTTTCTGCACATTTACTTGCATCGGAATCAAGTCCACATACTTTATTTATCTTTGATGAGCCGACAACTGGGTTGCATTTTGACGATATCGCAAAGCTATTGAAGGCGTTTGATTCGCTTCTTGACGCTGGACATTCAATTATAGTGATTGAGCATAATATGGATGTAATAAAGTGTGCTGATTGGATAATTGACCTTGGTCCTGAAGCTGGGGACCTGGGTGGATATGTCGTTGCAGTTGGGACGCCTGAAGAAATCGCTCAAAATCCTAACTCCTACACTGGACAATTCCTTCGCAAATATCTTGATTAAATTTTCATCAAAAATCTTGCCAGGCATCCCCCATTTTTGTGATTTCTGTCAATGAAATGTTCCTTTATTGGTTATTATATTTTAAGTGGAAATTGTAACTTGATTTTTGAAGCGAGGACCTCAGGGGGGAGGTTCTGCTTCAATGTTAAAGGTCTGGGCGAAAAGCCCAGACCTTTTCATTTTAAATGTAAATTGGTTTCTTTTCATAAGGTATTGGGTCGTCAACGCCGGCAAGCTGAAAACCGCGAAGTCTAAGGGCACAACTATCACAAACACCGCAAGCGATGTCCTCTCTTTGATAACAACTCCATGTAAGATGAAGCGGAGCACCAAGTTCAATGCCCTTCTTCACTATTTCCCACTTCTTCATATCAATTATTGGCGTAACTATTTGAATTGGATGTCCCTCAACTCCTGCCTTTGTCCCAAGCCGAATCACTTCATTAAAAGCATTATAGAATTCCTTTCTGCAATCCGGATATCCAGATGAGTCCTCTTCAACCGCTCCAATGAAAATTTTACTTGCTCCCAAGACCTCAGCCCAAGATACGGCAATTGAAAGCATATTTGCGTTTCTAAACGGAACATAGCTCGTTGGGATTCCAACCCTTTTTAAATCCGCTTTTTCAACTGGTATGTTTTCATCCGTTAAACTTGATCCACCGATTAACTTTAAATGTTCAACGTTGATGATTAGACGTCTTTTGACATTGTAAAAGTCAGCTATATCGTTAAATGCTTTCAGCTCTCTTTTTTCCGTTCTTTGTCCATAATTTAAGTGTAAAAAGGCGAGTTCATAACCAAGTGAGTTTGCGATCGCAGCTGTAACGCATGAGTCCATCCCGCCACTTACAAGAACGACAGCAATTTCTCTCATAAGGTTTGAAATTTTTGTTTTAAATTTTTTCAACCTTGATCATGTTTGTTGAGCCACGTTTGAAAAGCGGTATCCCAGCAGTCATTATAACAAGGTCACCTTTATTCAAAATTTTGCTTTCCTTAAGTTGTTCCTTTGCTGTTTCAATCGTTTTATCTGTTTCAGAAATTTCCTTTATCTTAACGCTGATCACACCCCAGACAAGATTTAGCCTTTTGACAACCTCTTCGCTATCCGTCAGTGCGATTATCGGAACATATGGTCTATATTTAGCGATTGCTTTTGCTGTTGCCCCCGTGTGGGTTATCGTAACTATTGCCTTAGCGTTCAGTTGTTGTGCAAGAAGACAAGCTGCACGACCTATTGCGTCAACCTCATCTTTAAGCTTTAAGTTCGGGTCAAATATCGGCTCGTAAAATTTATACTGCGTTTCAGCAGTTCTTATGATTTTATCCATCATTTTAACGGATTCAATCGGAAATTCACCGATGGATGTTTCACTGCTTAACATTACTGCATCTGTTCCGTCAAGGACAGCATTGGCTACATCAGTAGCTTCAGCTCGGGTCGGTCTCGGATTTGAAACCATTGATTCTAACATCTGCGTTGCTGTGATAACTGGCTTGCCGAGTTTGTTTGCTTTCTTGATTAACATCTTTTGTAAAATCGGAACATCCTCAGTTGGAAGTTCAACCCCAAGATCACCCCTTGCAATCATTATGCCGTCGGATATATCAATGATCTCATCAATTGACTTTATCGCTTCAACCCGTTCAATTTTAGCGATTACAGGTAGCGTCTTCCCGAATTCTTCCATCTTTGAAAGTAAATCAAGGACATCTTTCTTCCTGCGCACAAAGGATAATGCAACCATGTCAACACCGTTTTCTATACCGAATTTTAAATCTTGAACATCTTTTTCTGTCAGTGACGGTATGCGAACATTTACACCGGGTAAATTGACACCTTTATGTGACTTTAAAAGCCCACCATCAACAACTTCACACTTTACTTTCCTGCTTTTAATTTCAATAACTTTAAGTTCAATCAACCCATCGTCAAGTAAAATGGTGTCGCCAGGTTTTACGTCCTCAGCGATGTATTCATATTGAATCGGTATGATTTGACCGTTCCCCTCAACTTGTTCGGATGCAAGATAAATTAGTTCTCCGATTTTTAATTCTATCGGTTCATTTTTTAACCTCCCAACCCTGATCTTCGGACCTTGTAAGTCCTGAAGTATTGAAATGTGTTTCCCTGTGATTTCGGATGCTTTTCTGACAAGATTTATGAAATTGAGATGGTCATCGTAATCGCCATGTGAAAAGTTCAACCTTGCGATATCCATCCCAGCATTTATAAGCTCAATAATTTTTTCAAGCGTGTTAGTTGCAGGTCCAAGTGTGCAGACGATTTTTGTTCTTCTAAAGTTTTCCTCCTTTAAAAATTTTTTCATTGTTAACAATTGGCTCTTTTGATTTTTTCAAATAATAAAGATAAGAGAGATAAAAGTCAAGATTTTTGGCTTTGTGACTTGATTTTTTTTGATTTTGGTATTATATTAATAATGACTTTCCGCGGTAGCTCAATTGGCAGAGCAGCTGGCTGTTAACCAGCGGGTTGCAGGTTCGAGTCCTGCCCGCGGAGCTTTTTTTGATAATACAAACGGGAGATTTTCAGAAAGGGAAACGAAAATCTAATTCTCTTTGAGAGCAAAGTGAAAAATTTACTCTAAAGTTTATTTTTTGCGGGGCTCCCTCGCCTTATTTATTTTAAAGGTTTAACATATTAGAAATTTACTATGACAACTGAACTAGAATTTACTAATCGAGTGTTGAAATTTTTTAGAGCTAAATTATATTCCGACAGGAAATTTTCTGATGTTAAGGTTGATAAAGAAGTAAATATTTTAAAAGATTTTACATTTGGTAAAGATAAAGAAGGAAATTGGAGACCAGTTTTGGGGCTTCAGCAACAGGACATCGTGTTTTACAAAGATACCCTTGCCACTGAAAAGCTTGGCAATGGGGTTTACATAAGGAACATTGGTAAAAGAGGAGAAATTATAATTCCGCTTATAATCTGCGAACTTAAAGTTGGACAAAGTATGAACACCCATGGGTTTTTGACTTATGCTCGGATTTCTAGCGAGATAAAATATATTTTCCCGCATTGCGCTTACTATTTTCTTTTAGATTCCCGAAAAGAAAGAAACTTGCAACCAGATACTATTTTAAGACAAGGTAAGGGCTTTGATCGGATCTTTTTAGAATGGGAAAAGGATAAAGAAATCATCTGGAACGATATTAGAAAACACTTAGAATACCTTAGACGTCTCAAGATAATATAAACAAAAATCCCACCGCTGGGTAATTTTTAAGATTTGATAATTCCTCATTTTATTCCAACCAAACATACATACATCATATCATCTAAGTTCTCTATGTTATTATACCTGAACTCAAGCTCCTTGAGGTAGTATGCAAAGTTCTCTTTTCTTACACCGTGAAACTTAAGAAGCCTCTCTCTTTTGCATAACTTCAGAAGTGTTTGGTTAAGCTTGACTTTTAAGTTTCATTTTTGGTATGAACTCAAACCAGAAATATTTTTACACAAACCTTTGGAGTTTAAAGAAAAAGTATTATCTTTGGAATGTTAAACTAAATCCAAGGAGGAAAATTTAATGTGTGAGGAAAATTTAAAACCAAGAGCAAATTTCCTTCTCTTTTTCAAAATTTTTTTAATGTTCCTGCTTTTTAACCTTTCTCAATCTCAAACAATCGGAACTGAATTTCCAGTTGAAACCGCTCCGGATTCAACTTTTGCAACTGACTTTGCCCAAGATGCTCAAAAATATGCCATAGTGATGCGAAGGGAAAGGGGAAATGTAGCTGAAATTGTCTTGCAGTTTCATTCAAAAAGCGATCACTCGCTTATTACTAATCCAATCGTTTTAGGGACAACTTCCATGCTAAAGGAAGATTTTGAAAGAGGGCTTCCACAAGTTGCTTTTGATGGGAGTCGTTTTCTTGTTGTTTGGACAGATGGGCAAAATGGAGGTTTAAAGTATCGCTTCATTGATGGACAAACATTTGCGTTAAGTGATTTGTATTCTGAGCCCACCCTACCTTCTTATATTTCAGGAATCGGTGTATTACATTTTAATCCAAATTTGAACAAATATTTTCTCGTCTCTGAAATTTATGTCGCCAATCAGGGTTATTATTTGATTTACAATTTCATTCGTCCTGACGGCTTTTTGGAAAACTCAAATCAAATTTCAAGTATCCCATGTCGGGGGGAATATTCACTTGCTTTTGGGGGCTCAAGATATTTGGTTGCTTTTGTGAAGGAAACGGGCTCTTATGACAATGAGATTTGGGGACAGTTATTAAATCAAGACGGTTCACCTATTGGTTCAACTTTCTTAATTGATGGTAGCCAAGAACCAAGTGATAACCCGCTATATGTAACTTTTGATGGGAGCAAATTTATTTGCTTTTTCCCTGATGAAGAATCAACGGGTTGGAAAACTTATGCGAGGATAATTCAATCTGAAGGGACGGTTCAGCAAGGACGCTATTTAATTTCGGAAAACGGCTGGCTGTCGCCATTTGCAATTGTTGGAGAGAATAAAGTTTTAGTCACAACTACAAAAGTTAGTCCAAACCCTGATTCTTGTTTTGTGTTTGGGAGATTTTTTGATTTGTCTTTAAATCCAACAAACAGCGAATTTGCTGTCTTTCGCCAGTTGGCTGGTAAAGTCCCAATCGGTGGAATTGGGGTGTATGAGAATGGGAAATTTTATGCTTACACAAACAGGGTAAATTTGGGGTTTACGAATCAGGGTGATGTGTTCTTTACAAATGGTGATGTTTATGGTGTCGCTATCTCTTATGTAACCAATGTTGAGGAGCTTTGGGGTTTGCCTGAAAGATTTGCATTGAAACAAAATTATCCCAATCCGTTTAATCCGGTCACAAGAATTGAATTTGAAGTGCCAGAAAGGATGAATGTAAAGCTGATCGTCTATGATATTCTTGGTCGTGAAGTTAAGAAACTTGTTAATGAGGAGTTTGAACCTGGGAAATATAGAGTAGATTTTGATGGAAGCGGTCTTCCAAGTGGGATTTACATTTATCGTCTTGAAGCGGGAAGGTTTGTTGATGTGAAGAAGATGGTGTTGGTAAAGTAAAAGCTTCATTTTATCTTTCCCTCTCCACTTATGGGAGAGGATTAGGGTGAGAGGTGATGTTAATTTTTTCACCCTCATCTTAGTCCTCCCCCGTCAAGGGAGAGGAAAATTCCTTTCAGTTTGTTTTCCTCTCCCCTTGCGGGAGAGTGGGGGTGTTAAAATTCATTCCCATCTTAGTCATCCTCTATCAAGAGAAGGGATTGAAATGATTTGTCAAAGTGTGGGGTGTTTTAATTTTTGAAATAGAAGTTGGTTAAGCTTGACTTTTAAGTTTCATTTTATTATATTTACTTTGCAACACAAAGTAATTTGTGAAACAAAATATGGAGGGGGAAAAATGGAGCGAGATTTAGACCAGGCACGGGAGACGCTTGTTCAGATAACGGAAGCGTTCAGGAGGACAAGACAGATGTTGGCAAGGAGAAGAACAGGGGATTATCTTATTCTATGGGGGATTGTTGTATCACTTGGTTATGTTTTGAATCGTTTTGTTGAAGGGAATTTGTTATGGCTTTCGCTTTTTGGAATCGGATGGGTTGGAACAGCTTTGATAGTGATAAGGCAAATCAAGATGACAAAGGAAAAAAGGATTTATTTCCCAGAGGGTATGTATTTAGGTATTGTTTGGATTTCGTTGGTGATTTATTCGCTGATCTGGTTTTTTATTATTAGTAGAGAGAGTAGTGGGTTAAGTGGGATCGGGATTTCTCTTCTATGGTTGAATTTTATGATGTATGGTTACATTTTGATGGGAATTTTCCTTGGGAAGGAGATGGCTTTCATAGGAATTTTTGCTACGGTTTCGTCAATTCTTGTTGGTCTATATCTTCGTGAGTATTTCAGTTATGCTATGGCTTTAATTTCTCTTTTTGCTTTCGTTGGTGGTGGAATTTACATCAATAGGAGGTGGGGTAGATGAAGGGTGAACTTGATGAGATAATTCATCAGCCGACGAGAACAAAGATAATGGCTTCGCTTTACACGCTTGGTGAAGGTGGAGAGATTGAGTTTATTGCCTTGAGGGATTTGCTTGGTCTTTCGGATGGGAATCTGTCCTCACACTTGAGCAAGCTTGAAGAGGCAGGATATGTCAAAATTAGAAAGACATTTGAGGGAAAGAAACCGAAGACATATATCTCTTTGACCGCAAAGGGGAGAAAAGCTTTTGAAAATTATATCTCGGTTCTAAAGAAGATGTTTGAAGGTGAAAAATTTTAAAAACTAAAAAATGTGGGATTAAAAATGCGAAATCTTTTATTTTCAAGCTTGTTGTTATTTGTTGTGGTTTCTTTTTCAAATTCTCAAGACAATTCGTTAGGTAAATTTTTCGGTGGAGGTGGTTATTTTAGTTTTGGGATTAGTTTTTTGGACTTGGATAAATTAAACCGCGTTTTAAGTGATAATAATCGTGCTCAGTTCCAAAGTTCATTTTTAAATATCGGCGGTGGTGGTTATGGTGTGCTGAATAAAATTATAATTGGAGGTGAGGGATTTGGAATTTTGGGTCAGAAAAAGGATAAGGAAAATTTTAGATGTGTTTTATCGGGTGGGTATGGCTTTTTCAATTTGGGGTACATAATTTATGATGTTGAAAGGTTGAGATTTTATCCGATGGTTGGGATTGGCGGTGGCGGTTTGAATTTGAAAATTTTTGAGATGAAAGGGGCAGATTTTAATGATGCAATTTCAAATCCAAAGAAAATTTTTGATGCTTCTTTTTCGTCGCTTTCTGTGAAGTCAGAGGTTGGAATTGAATACAAAATTGGTAGAAGATACGGTGGTTGGATTTTTGGTTTTAGGGTTGGGTATGTTTTTTCACCAATTTCTGGTGATTGGAGAATGGGAGATGAGGTTGCGTTGACCAATGGACCAAGAGTCGGGATTAACGGATTTTATTTTAGATTAAATGTTGGTGGACATGGTGGTGTCATTCGGCAGGTCAAATAGCTCCCTGTAAGGGAAAGTTTTCACCTCTACCTTAATCCTCCTCCGTAGTTAAGGGGGAGGAAAGTTTTTTGTTTTTAACTCCTTGTTCTTATTTTTGCTGTGAGAGGCAAGGTTGATAAATGCATTGTAACAAAAATATCGTTGTTTCGTCTAATATGTGTGAATTTTGTAAAAATAAATTTAGGTGAAAGGTATGCGTAGGTTGTTTTTCTTTTTGATTTTATTTTTCGGGATTTCGTTCTCACAGGGGAAGAAGGTTTTGACGCTTAATGATTGCGTTAAAATAGCTTTGGAAAACAATACGGAGATAAAACGAGCTGAGTATTCTGTTCAGTCCCAATCTGCAAGCGTTTTGCAGGCATATGGGGTATTTCTTCCAAATTTGAATTTGAGCGGGAACTGGAACAGGACACGGAGGGAGTCGGATTTGACATTTATCCCTGGGCTTGGGACAGTTCCTTTCAGGACATCGCAGACATTGAATTCTTTTTCAACGAGTGTCAGCACGAGCATTTTGCTTTTCAATGGATTTGCAAATTTTGCTTCATTGAGTAGGGCGAGGTCAAGTTATCTTTCCGCTGATTACAATTTGAGGAGAACGATGCAGACGGTGGTTTTTCAGACACAACAACTTTATCTTAATGTTTTGAGGAATAAACAACTGTTGAAGGTTGCGCAGGATAATTTGAAAAGGAGTCAGAGACAGCTTGAGAGGATATTGGAGGCAAATCGTGTTGGGTCTGTGTCGCTTGCGGATGTTTATAAGCAGGAGGTTCAGGTTGGAAATGACGAGCTTCAATTGATACGGACGCAGGCAAATTATGATAAGGCGAAGGCGGATTTGCTTGTTTATCTTGGGTTGATACCGACGGATGAGTATGAGTTTGAAGATCCCTCAATCCAGCTTGAGATTGACACAACGGAGTTCAGCGCGTTGAGGGAGAGGATAAAAAATCTTGATGAGTTAATTGCGGTTGCACTTGATAGAAGACCTGATTATAGGGGTTCGATTTCAAATTTGAATTCTGCGAGGTCTGGGGTGACTGTTGCTATGTCGGGTTATATGCCGACGGTTTCAGCTTCGGCGGTTTTTAATTTGAACAGCAATGAGTTTAAGACATTGCCGAACAATCGCTCAATTGGTTGGGGGATAAATATAAGCTTCCCAATATTTGACCGTTTTCAGTTACAGACACAAGTTCAGCAGGCGAAGATAAATGTTAAAAATGCAGAGGTTCAACTTGAACAGGTAAAGAGGCAGATAACTGCTGATGTTAAAAAGGCGATACTTGACATTGAATCCGCGATGAAACAACTTGAAGTTGCACAAAGACAGGTCAAGTCAGCTGAACTTGATTTGAAAACGGCTGAGGAAAAATATAACATTGGGGCTGGGACATTGCTTGACCTTTTGATAGCGACGGCTAATTATACTTCCGCTATAAGTGCGCAAGTGAACGCAGTTTATGATTACATAATTGCCAAAGCACAACTTCAATATGCGCTTGGTGAATTTGATTTTTAATTTTGATGAGATTACAAGCTCGTAGTTCAAAATAAAAAAAAATTGCAATATGGCTAACAACAATAATAAACGAAGGAAAAGGCGTTTAATTTTTGCTGTTCTCTTAGGGCTTATCGTCGTTGTGTCGGTAGTTGTAGGCATTTTAAGTGGTGGTAGGGAAAAAGTTGTAGCGGTTCAGGTTGAGAGGGTTCAAAGGAGAGATATAACTCAAATTGTGACTGGGACGGGTAAAATCCAGCCAGAGGTTGAGGTGAAGATAAGTGCTGAGGTGAGCGGTGAGATAGTTGAATTGCCGGTCAAGGTTGGGCAAAAAGTTAAAAAGGGTCAATTACTTGTTAAGATCAAACCGGATTTTTATGTTGCGAGGAAAGAGGCGATGGAGGCGAATTTAAAATCTGCTTTAGCTCAGCTTGATATAGCCAAGGCAAATCTTTCAAAAGCGGAATCGGAATTCAAGCGGGCTGAGGAACTTTACGCTAAGAAGTTGATTTCGGATGCTGAATATGAAGCAGCGAGGACAGCTTATACGGTTGCAAAGGCGCAATACGCTTCTACATCCTCTGCTGTTGAACAAGCAAGGGCTTCTTTAAAACAGGCGCAAGAGGACCTCGCAAAGACAGTTATTTATTCGCCCATTGATGGCATCGTGACTCAACTTAATGCTGAGGTTGGAGAAAGGGTCGTTGGGACAAGCCAAATGGCTGGAACTGTTATCATGGTTGTAGCTGATCTGTCAAAGATGGAGGCAAGGGTTGATATAAGTGAGGTTGATGTTGTTCATGTTTCAATTGGAGATACGGCGATACTTTCCGTTGATGCTTTTCCGGAGAGAAAATTTAAGGGTGTTGTTTATGAGATTTCAAACGCTGCGAAAACGAAAGGATTGGGGACACAGGAGGAGGTTGTGAATTTTGAAGTTAAAATAAAGATACTTGACAAGGAAACGGCTTTGCGCCCAGGGATGTCAGTGACAGCTGATATAGAAACAGAAAAGAAGTATAATGTGCTTGCTGTTCCGATTCAATCAGTAACGGTTAGGTCTTTGAAAAAGTCGGCTGGCGAGCGGAATCCTGATTCTGAAAATGGAAAGAATTCAAAGGATGATATTGTTGAAGTCGTTTTTATCGTTGAAAACGGAGTTTCAAAGATGGTTCCCGTTAAACGTGGGATAAGTGGAGAAACTTATGTTGAGATAGTTGATGGGTTGAAAGGCGATGAGGAGATAGTTGTTGGAAGTTTCAAAGCGATAAACAGGGAGCTTGAAGACGGGGTTAAGGTTAAAATTTTGAAGGCGAAAAAATAGTTAAAACAAAATTTAAATGAGGTATTGAAATGCCTTTAATTAAACTAGAAAATATTGTCAAGATTTATGACCTTGGAGCTGAGAAAGTTCACGCTTTGAGAGGCATAAATCTTGAGATAGAGAAAGGGGAATATGTTGCCATTATGGGTCCGTCTGGTTCTGGAAAGTCAACGCTTATGAATATAATTGGTTGTCTTGACACGCCGACATCGGGTAGGTATTTTTTGAACGGTGTAAATGTGAGTGAGTTAAGCGATAATGATCTTGCAAAGATAAGGAACAAAGAGATTGGTTTTGTCTTTCAGATGTTTAATCTTTTGCCCAGGGCTGATGCTTTGCACAATGTTGAATTGCCGTTGATCTATGCTGGTGTTCCAGGGGAGCTGAGAAAAAAACTTGCTCGTGAGGCGCTTGAACAGGTTGGGCTTGGGGATAGATTGCATCATAAACCGAATGAACTTTCAGGAGGGCAAAGGCAAAGGGTTGCAATTGCTCGGGCTTTGGTAAATAAACCATCAATTATCCTTGCGGACGAACCAACAGGAAATCTGGACACTAAAACAGGAGCGGAAATCCTTGCTCTGTTTGATGAACTTCACAAAAAAGGAAATACCATTATAATCGTGACACATGAACCAGATGTTGCAAAGCATGCTCACAGAATTATAAGGATAAGGGATGGATTGATTGAAAGTGATGAAAGGGTCATTGATAGAATTGAACGAAAAGGATAAAAAACATCCTCTGAGAGATGAGATTTACACTTCAACTTAAAGAAAGCTTCAAATCAGCGTTTCAATCAATTCTTGCCCATAAGCTTCGTTCTTCGCTTACAACGCTTGGTGTTGTAATTGGAATTGTCTCCGTTACATTGATGAATATGGCAATTGAGGGTTTGAGGAGAGCTTTTGAAACAAGTATATCTGCAATAGGAGCAGATGTGCTTTACATCCAGAAGTGGCCTTGGTTTACGGGTGAAGATTGGTGGAAATACAGGAACAGGCGAGAAATCCAAATAAGTTATGCCAAGTATATAAAAGAAAGGTCAACTTATGCTGTCGCTGTTGCTCCAACTATCTCTTCATTTGATGCGACTGTAAGATACGGGGGCAACGTCTTAAAAAATACCGTAGTAGTTGGGACGACTGATGAGTTCATATATACAAGTGGTGTGTCTGTTGAATTGGGAAGATTTATGAGCGAGATTGAAGTTAAAGCAGAGAGACCAGTTTGCGTTATAGGTGCAGAGATCGCTGAAAAGCTTTTCATGAATGTAAACCCAATTGGAAGGGAATTGAAAATTGCGGGGAGAAGTTTTAGAGTCGTTGGTGTCCTTGAAAAGCAGGGAAAATTTCTCGGCTTAGCATCTCTTGATGATAGGATTTACATTCCGATTGGTCAATTTATTAGAATCTTCCCGTGGCGTGCTGGAACGACAATAAATGTTAAAGTCAGAGATATGAACGAGATAGAAGATGCAATTGAAGAACTTAGGGGAATAATGCGAACTTTGAGACAACTTAAGCCATGGCAGGAAGATGATTTTTCAATTAATAGGCAAGAATTGTTTTTAAACGCTTATAACCAAACTGTTGGAATCATAGGAGCTGTGGGTTTGGGGATAACGATTTTGGCTTTGGTAGTTGGAGGCATCGGAATCATGAACATTATGTTTGTTTCAGTAAAGGAAAGAACGAGAGAAATAGGTATAAGAAAGGCGGTCGGTGCAACACGTAGGGCGATTTTAATGCAATTTTTGATTGAAGCAATTTTAATAGGTCTTTTTGGTGGGGTCATTGGTTTAATCTTTGCGATTTTGCTTGGATTCGTTGTGGATCAAGTAATCCCAACATCCTTGCCTTTATGGGTTGCTTTCCTTTCACTTTTAATTTCTATCTTCGTCGGTATTATCGCTGGGTTTATCCCAGCTTATAGAGCTTCAAAGGTTGATCCCGTTGAATCGTTAAGGTATGAGTGAAAACAAAAAGGATTCAATATGCGAAATCATAAATTGAGAATTTTCTGGGTTGAGTTGGTTGAGAGTTTGTATATGGTTTGGGATTCAATCAAGGCGAACAAGTTGAGAACCTTTTTAACATTGCTTGGCGTAGTGGTTGGTGTTTTTTCAATAATTGTTGTTATGACTGGGATAAGGGTTTTGCAAAATAGTATGGAGGAGACGCTGAGTTTTTTGGGGACGAACACATTTCAGGTGACAAAGCGCCCATCTGTTATAATCGGTGGTGCACACTGGGCTAAATACCGGAACAGAAAGGATATAACTTATGAGCAGGCGTTATATGTGGCTAAAAATGCAACCCTTCCAGAAGCAGTTGCAATTGAAGGGTGGAGCGGACCGAAGATAGTTCAATTCAGGGATGTTAAGACGAATCCAAATGTATTTGTTTACGGTGAGACACCAGAGGGCTTTGCGACGAATAATTGGGTGGTTCAAGATGGAAGAGCCATATTTGAAGATGATGTTGAATTCTCAAGGTTTATAGTTGTCCTTGGTGCAAATGTTACAAAGAAACTTTTCCCAAATGTGGATCCAATTGGTAAGGATGTCAAAATTGATGGTTATACTTTTAAAGTCGTTGGCGTCCTCAAAGAAAAGGGGGGATTATTCGGTAGTGGTTTTGATAATATAGTTATCATACCTCTTTCAACTTTTTTGAACCTCTACGGGAAGAATAGAAACCTTACTATACTTGTCAAGGCGAAGAGCCGAGAACTTTACAATGAAACGGTTGAAGAAATTGTAGCTCTTTTGAGAAAAATAAGGAAAGTTCCACCTGGTCAGGAAAATGATTTTGAGATTGAGTCAAATGAAACCCTAATAAAACAGTTCAATGATTTAACCTTTGCGGTTAAAGTTGGTGCGCTCGTTGTGAGTATGATAGCACTCGTCGCAGCTGGCGTTGGAATTATGAATATAATGCTTGTCTCTGTCACTGAAAGGACGCGCGAGATAGGTATAAGGAAAGCTGTGGGCGCAACGAAAAGAAATATCTTGACACAGTTCTTGCTTGAATCTTTCCTTTTAAGTCAATTTGGCGGAATGATTGGAATAATTCTTGGAATAGTAGGCGGAAATGTTCTCGCATTTATACTCAAGGTTAAGCCGATAATTCCATATGATTGGGTGGTTATTGGTTTTTTAATATGTGCGTTTGTCGGTATGATTTTCGGCGTTTATCCAGCTTGGAAAGCAGCAAGTGTTGACCCTGTTGAATCTTTAAGGTATGAGTGAATTTATCTTTTCAGAGTGATTGAGGATGAAAACCCGATGTTTATCTCGGTTATTTGTTCTATCGGGTTTAAAAGAAATCCTCTCTTTAACTTCACAAATAAATGGTGTTGTGGAAATAGAAAAATATAGGGTATGTTCATTGCGTTCCCAACCCAGATGGAAACTTCAATTCCTATCAAATTCATTTTTTTGAAGTTTGTCCCAGCCCAGAATCCCATTGATAAGCCGTATCCAAAAATTTTATTTCGCCCAAATCTCCCAAGCGTTTTATCCCTGTTTAGTGCAAGTGTCAATCTATTTTTGAAGTTTTTAATGTAAGCATATTGAAAAATTATTCTAAAATCGGAGAATCTAAATCTTGTTGTGTCGCCGTAGCCGATCGCCGTTTCAAAGGCGATCCCGTTATGTGGTCTCTTATCTTTAAAAAACAAAATGTATGACGGTGGAGATAAGCTCAGCGCCGCGAGCCCAATCGTAAGCGGTATACCTATGGCTGCACTTGCGCCGAGCAAAATTTCCCCAGTGCTTATTTTTTTCTTAGCTGTATCAATTTCAATCGCCATACTGACACTATCGCATGTCTGTGTCATTAAAAATGATGGCTGAAGAAGAAAGAGAAATAAAAAAATTATCTTCATAACTCTTGAATCATTTTATCAAATTCTTCAACTGTCACCGCTGGAGCAGTTTTAAATGAAATGTTTGTAAGCTTTGACAGGGAAATTGATGCCTTCATCGCTTCAGAATTTCCCGGGAAATCAGCTATTATCACGAGGTCAATCTCTCCAAGCAGAGCGTAAATCTCTTTCACTTTCCCGCCAAACTTTTCAATAAGCTTGTGCGCTTCCTCTGTCCGTTGCGGTGACATTCCCTTCATCGCTTCTTGAGAGTATTTCCCAAAGAGAAAATAAATCGCCATTTTTGTCACCTCCGTTTAAGTTTGAAGTATGCTTTGTTTAACTTCAATTTTCAAAACCTCATTCATGCTCCCAGTTCTGTATCCCTCAAGGTCAAGCGTAATGTAAATGAAGCCAAGATTTTTTAATTCGCTTACAACTTTGATTCTGAAATCGTCATCAAAAAATTTTTTAAATTCTTCTCTCCCAGTTTCAATCCTGACTGTGTTCTCGTCAATCAATCTGACTCTAAACACTTTTAAGCCAAGTTTACGCAGAAATGATTCTGCTTTGTCTATCTTTTTAAGTTTTTCCCTATCAATTGGCATTCCATAAGGGAATCTGGATGAAAGGCAAGCGAAAGAGGGTTTGTCCCAAGTCGGGAGTCCAAGGGTGCGTGAAAGTTCTCTTATCTCGGTTTTTGTAAGACCTGCTTCAAGAAGTGGTGAGCGGATATTATTTTCTCTGACAGCCCTTAAGCCGGGTCTGAAGTCCTTGACATCATCGGCATTAGTCCCATCAGCTATCCATTTTATTCCCTCTGCTTTTGCGATTTCTTTTAGCTTTGTGAAAAGTTCGGTTTTACAATAGTAGCATCTATCGGGGGGATTTTCAGCAAATTTTAAATTATCGGTTTCTTCCGTTGCGACGATTTTATACCTTACACCTATAAATTCTGCAAGCTTTATCGCCTCGTTGAATTCTTCCTCTGGATATGTTTCTGATTTTCCGATGACAGCAATTACTTTGTCTTTTAAAATATCATAAGCAACCTTTAACAAAAGAGTACTATCCACACCACCTGAGAACCCAATTACGATAGAGCCCATCTCTTCAATTATTTTTTTCAAGCGTTCGTATTTATCTTGAAGCGTCATTTTTTTCTTCGCCTTGATTTTAATTTTTGAATTAAAAACCTCTTAACCTCTCCCACAGGCATCTGCTTGCCGGTCCAAAGTTCAAATGATTTACTTGCTTGAAGAATAAGCATGTCAATTCCGCTTATTACAGTTGCTCCTTTTTCTTGCGCAAATTTTAAAAATCTCGTAAAAGGTGGGTTATAAACAAGGTCGTAGACAATTTGCCCGGGGTGAAATATATCGTCGCTTTGAATTGGAATATCATCCGAGTTCGGATACATCCCAATTGGGGTCGTGTTTACAATAAGCCGTGATGATTTTATATCAGCTGATATTTCAGGCAAGAAAAACTCCTTGACCTCAAAATTTTTATATCCGAGAACTTGAGAGAAATATCTTGCTATGCTTTCAGCCCTTGACAAATTTCTGTTCGCTATTGTAATCCTTTCCGGCTGAAAATTTGTTATGAGTGAATATATCACGGCTCTTGCTGAGCCACCAGCGCCAAAAATAAATGCGGGTGTATTTGATACCATGTCCTTGAATTCCCTCAATGATTCGGTGAAACCGAAAACATCCGTGTTGAATCCTTTCAAGATTCCATTGTCATTCACGATGGTATTCACTGCGCCGATAATTCGTGCTTCTGAAGAAGCATCATCAAGGTTTTGTAAAACTGTTTCTTTGTGCGGTATTGTAACATTGATTCCTTTTATTCCAAGTGATACAATTCCTTTGATGGCGTCTTTTAAATTTTCAGGCAAGACGTCAAAAACGAGGTATTTATAATTTAGCCCAAGTATATCAAAAGCGAAGTTATGAATTAAAGGGGAAAACGAATGGGTTATAGGATGCCCTATGAGTCCGACGATTTTTGTTTCAGCGTTGATTTCCATGGCCCCAAAATTTTTAAAGCGGTTATTTTACCTTTTCACCCACTTTTTGAGATACCTTTTATAGCGTGGGAACTCGTACTCAAAGTCATCTATTTTAGACTCGTCAAGTTCAAATGCCTTTGTGAAGTATTTTCCCGCTTCATCAATCATATCCGCCATCAAAAAGAGGCGTCCGATCTCATAGTATGGGTCTGCAAAGTCGGGTTTAATTCTAATTGCGTTAAAGAATGATTGAGCAGCTTCTTGATATCTCCCGAGCTCAAAATAAACAAGCCCTACCCCAACCCATAGTTCTGGGTTTCTCTCATCAAGTTTCAGAGCCATCATATAGCTTGAAAGTGCTTCGCTGAAACGACCAATTTCATATTCAACATCTGCTTTTGCTTCCCAAAGTTCGGGTATTTTCGGATTGAAATTTACAGCTGTTGTATAGTCGGCGAGTGCCTTTTTGTAGTTCCCAAGCGCTTCATAACAATTCCCACGAGCGTAATAGGTGACATAATTGGTTGGATTGATTTTAAGGGCTTGATTATAGTATTTTATCGCTTCACGATATTGACCCAATTTCGCATTTATATTTCCAAGATAGAAAAGAGCGAGTTCCGAGTTGGGTTGATATATCAATATCTGGCGAAATGTCTCCATCGCTTCTGGATATCTGCCAAGAGTTAATAAAAGTTCAGCCTTTTTCTCAAGCGCCTCGGTATGATCATCTTTTATGACGAGAGCCATATCTAAGCTTTCAATCGCTTTTACAATTTGATTTTTCTTTGCAAGCGCAACGCCTTTTTTATACCATACTTGGCTATCATAAGGGTCAAGTTCAATGCATCTTTCAAGCGATTCAATTTGGCTGTCAATATCTCCGACTTTTTCATAACAGATTGAAAGTTTGAAGAAGGTCTCTTTATCGTTTGGTTCAATTTCGCTAAGCTTTTTTAATGTTTCAATCGCTTTATTGTAGTTTTCTGATTTTTCAAGCAGGTCTGCTTTAAACCTTAGGAAATCGGTGTTCATCGGTTGTATTTCAATGGCTCTGTCTATACATTCCAGCGCCTCTTCCGTTTTGTCAAGGTTTTCAAAGGTTATAGCCATATTCGCCCAGGTGTCAGCTTCGTTTGGGTTCAGCATCAATGCCTTGTGAAATGATAAAAGCGCCTTTTCATATTCGGACATATTGTTTAAAATAATTCCTCGTCTTAGCCAGTATTCAACTGTGTATGGGAACAGCTCAATGAGTTTTTGGACATGGAAAAGTGCTTTTTCATATTGTCCAGAGAGCATGTAAAGGTCTATCAGCTCTTCTACTATCTCTGTGTGTACATAGGCACCCTCGGATTCCTTAAGGAATTCTTCGTATTGTTTGATTTTATCTTGAAGATTTTCCTTCTCTGGCTGTTCTTCAAATTCTTCCCTGTCGTCAAAGTCGTGATAATTCACGGTTGATTTTGGGATTTAATTTGGTTTTTCAGAGGCAAAATAAAGAAAAATTTTAAATCAAGCAAATGAAAAAGGCGGGCATAAGCCCGCCTTTATTAATCGTGTAACGCCTCAAGGTATCTTGAGGCGTCAAGAGCAGCCATACACCCAGTCCCAGCAGCTGTCACAGCTTGCCGGTAGACCTTATCAGCAACATCACCAGCGGCAAACACCCCAGGAACGCTCGTTTGAGTCGTCCCAGGTTTAGTGATTATATAACCGAGCTCGTCCATTTCAATCTGCCCTTGGAAAATCTCGGTGTTTGGCTTATGCCCTATGGCTACAAATAAACCATCACATTTGTAATCTATCGTTTCACCGGTTATGACATTTCTTAATCTTACACCAGTCACTTTTTTCTGAGAGACATCGTATACATCTTCAACCACGGAGTTCCAGATAAAGGTTATCTTCGGGTTTTTCATCGCCCTATCTTGCATAATTTTAGATGCTCTTAGCTTATCTCTTCGGTGTACCACTGTGACTTTGCTTGCATATCTTGTCAGGAAAAGCGCTTCTTCCATTGCTGTATCCCCACCGCCAACGACGACTACTTCTTTATCTTTGAAAAAGAAACCATCACAAGTTGCGCAAGCCGAGACGCCATATCCGCGAAGTTTTTGCTCTGATTCAAGCCCAAGCCATTTCGCTGATGCACCAGTTGCAATTATCACAGCGTCAGCAGTGTAGAGGTCCTCATCAGCCCAAATTTTAAACGGTCTAACAGAAAAATCAACTTTGGTGACATCAAGCATCTCAAGTTTTGCACCGAACCTTTCAGCTTGTTCACGCATAAGTTGCATAAGTTCAGGTCCTTGAATACCCTTCGGGAACCCGGGGAAATTTTCAACCTCTGTTGTGAGCATCAATTGTCCCCCCGGTTGAGAACCCTCAAAAACGAGCGGTTCAAGGTCAGCACGTGCTGCGTAAATCGCAGCAGTCAAACCAGCAGGTCCAGAACCGATAATTATGAGCTTTCTGTGTTCAATCGCCTGCATTTTTAAGCGTCCTTTGTTTTAAAATTTCAATTAATTCAAAGAAATTTTTGATTGAAAAATCTGCATAATTTGATAACTCATCTTTTCTCAAAGTGGTTTCAACGCCAATTGCAACCATCCCGGCGTTTTTAGCTGAAATCAAACCAGCAATTGAGTCCTCAAAAACGATGCATCTTTCCGCCCTACAATTTAATCTTTTCGCTGGAAGAATGAAGATATCTGGAGCTGGCTTACCCCGTTGAACATCTTTTGAAGTGATAACGATATCAAACAAACCATATAAATTGAGCTCTTCAAAAATCAACTCAACATTTTCATCTGGGGCAGATGTGGCAAGGGCGACTTTTATCCCGTTTTCTTTTAAAATCTTCACAACTTCAATCGCACCATCAACGCTTTTTAACTTACCACGGGCTATGTCCCTGAAGATTTCGTTAACCCTTGCCCCTATCTTTTTTATTTCCTCGTCTTTGATTTTCCCATCAAATAAAATTTTAGCGCTTTCCTCCCCTCTTCTTCCAAAAATGATGGTTCTAAATTCATCAACGCTTAAATCCCTTCCAAATTCTTCACATATTTTCCTCCACGATTTAAAATGAAATTGAAATGTATCCGCTATTACACCATCAAGATCAAAAATTGCACAGTCAAAATCCAACTCCGAAATTTTCATTAAAACCATGTTCTTTATCGCATTTTTTATATTTCTGATGAAGCCGTGAAATTTCGCTCTTTTTATCGGACTTAATTTGTAATTTGATTTGAACTGCTTTTCAGTCAGCTTTGAGAGTTCACTTAATTTTGGATTCAGATTATAACTAAATGGCTTAAACTCCTCAACCTCTGTTTCCTTTTGAAATTTTAGATTCCAGGGGCAAACCTCCTGACAGATGTCGCATCCGAAAATTAAATTTTTAAACCTCCTTCCCAAGTCATCCGGAAATTCATCTCCTTTATATTCAATTGTCCAGTATGAGATGCATTTGTTTGAGTCAACGACATAGGGTTCAACTATCGCTTCGGTTGGGCATGCGATTATACATCTTGTGCATTTGCCACAGAAATCACTCATAGGTTCATCATATTCAAGTTCAATATCAGTTATGATTTCGCCGAGGAAGACCCAAGAGCCGAATTCCCTTGTTATCAAGTTTGAATTTTTTCCTATCCAACCAATGCCGGCTTTTGTAGCCCAGACCTTTTCCATCACGGGTCCCGTGTCAACATAAACTTTTGCGTTTGCTTCCGGGACGAGTTTGAGGATAAATTGGCGAAGTTTTTCAAGCTTTGATTTTAAAACGATGTGATAGTCAATTCCAAGTGCGTAGATTGAGATTTTTCCTTCTTCTTTCTGTGCTTGTGGGAGATTTTTGAAGTAGTTCAATGCGACGCTTATAATTGATTTTGCGCCCGGTAGGACAAGCGCGGGATTAATTCGTTTTTCAAAGCTTTCCCGCATCCATTTCATATCCGCTTCATATCCTCTCTCAAGCCATTGCGAAAGTTTTATCGCTTCGTTTTCCAACTGCTGTGCCTTTGCAATTCCAACTTTTGAAAATCCTATTTCAATCGCTTTCCTTTTAATTTCCCGTGTCAATTCAATCCTGTCCATCATCAAGTTTTATCCATATTTCGTTGTTTTTGATGTTGACTTCAAAGGTTTTCAATCTTCCCGAGCCATAGATTGGTTTCCCAGTTTTTATTTCAAAGGTCCAACCGTGCATCGGGCAAATTATATTTTCACCTTCAATTATTGCTTCCGAGCCGTTGACGATTCGTGTATGTTGGTGTGGACAGATATTTGAGATGGCAAAGAAATTTGAGTTTAAATTTACAAGAGCAATTTCAAAATCCTCTATTTTGAAAGATTTTGCCCTCTTTACATCTGTAATTTTGCAAAGTTTAATTTCTTTTGGCATATTTAAAAAAGGTTTTTAGTAATAATTTAGCCAGTTGTATGGAAAAGACAAAGTTTTAGCCCATGGAGATAGATTTTTATGAAATAGAACTTTTACAGAAGCAAGGAAAGAGCGCTTTTGAAACCACGAAGATTTTAACGCTCACGCTTGACTCAATGATAAAACCAATTTACGAGGCTTTAAAAATTCCCTCCTCTGCTTTGATTGCGCTTGGCGGATATGGAAGGATTGAGCTTTGTCCAAGATCTGATATTGATTTGATGCTCCTTGTTGAAGGAAAGAATGAAGAAACGGAAGATTTAGCTGTTAAATTTTTCCGACAGATTTGGGGGCTCAATGTAAATATCGGGCATAGTTTCAGAACAATTGATGAATGCCTTGAACTTTTCGGCTCGGATTTTGAATCGTGGGCATCGTTGCTTGAGTCAAGGTTTGTGTGTGGCGATAGGAATCTATTTGAAGATTTCAAAAGGCGGATAATGGAAAAAACATTGAGCGATAAAAATGGGGCATTTGTCAGATGGATTGTAAATAGCAACCGCTTAAGGCATGAAAAGTATGGGAATACGATAAAACTTCTTGAGCCTAACATTAAGAAGAGCGCTGGTGGTTTGAGGGATGTTCATACTTTACTTTGGATTTTGAAAGGCACCGACCCCGACTTCTGGACTCTACCTGGGGAGAGCTCAGCTTGTAAAGAGATGTTTGAGTTGATGTATCACAAGGGGATGATAAATCGGCAGAAATTTTCATCTATAGTTGAGGCGTTTGAGTTTTTGCTTAAGACCCGAATTGAACTTCATTTGAATGGAGCTGGAGATGTTTTGGATTTTAACATTCAGGAAAAAATTGCGAATTCGTTTGGATATGCAGATGAAAACGCCGGGCGAAAAAATGTTGAAGTTTTCATGCGTGATTATTATCTGCGAGCAAGGGAAATTTATATGCTGAATAAATTTTTCATCTCGGAGATTGAGAACAGCGGACTTAAAGGACATAAGAAAATCAAAAAGATAGACGATGTTTTTTCAATTCGTGATGATAAAAGGCTGATATTAAATTCGGAACAGAGAAAATTAACACCAGTTGATGTTTTCAATGCCTTACTCTATAGGTGCAGGGATAATGTTGATTTTAGCGATGAGTTAAAGCAAGAAATGATCGCATTAATTGATCATCTTGATTTTTCAAACAATCGGGAGGTTGATAAAATTTTCATAGATATTTTGAATTGCGAAGGTTATGTTGCGGAGACGCTTGAATTGATGCATGAGCTTGGAATACTTGGCAAATACATACCTGAATTTGGGGCGTTAACTTGTTTGCCACAGCATAGCGTTTATCATTATTTTACGGTTGATGAGCACACTTTAAGGGCTATCAAAAACGCTCAGGAGCTAAAAAGGAGCGAATCATCGCTCGGTGAAATCTTTAGGGGTTTGAGAAGGAAAGATGTTCTTTACCTTGCGATATTGTTTCACGATATCGGAAAAGCGGTTAAGGTTGAAGAGCATTCAAAGATCGGGGCTGAAATCGCTCGTGCATTTTTAAGGCGTATAAATTTTGATGCCGTTGAAGATGTCTGTTTCCTTGTTAAAAATCACCTTTTGTTTGAGCAAACAGCTTTTCGCAGAAACTTCAACGACCCAGAAACCCTATTTTCTTTCGCATCAAACTTTGAAAACGCCGAACAGCTTGATTTGCTTTACATTTTAACTTACGCAGACCTTTCCGCTGTTAATCCGAGCGTTTGGACAACCTGGAAGGCACAATTAATTGACGAGCTTTATCAATTGGCGAGGTTGGTAATTGAGAGAAATCTTGACATTGAAGGAATCCGTGATTTTATTGAGGAGATGGCGAGTCAGAGAATTCGGAGTGTTATTGAATCGTTGTCAGGGAAGATATCAAGGGAAATTGTTGAGAATCATTTTGAAAATTTGATTGAGGGTGATTCTTATTCAAGCGTTTTCACGAGCGAAGAGATAGAAAATCACATAAGGAAAATTTCCGAAGCAGGGGAGAAAAGTGTGGATGTAATTTTTGAGATTAAAGATGGATACACCGAGATAACCGTTATAACCAAGGATGCTCCTTTTGTCTTGGCGAGCATTTGTGGTGTTTTATCCGTAAATGATGCAAATATATTTGATGCGAAAATCTTCACGCGTAGGGATGGGATAGTAATTGACAAGTTCAGGGTGTTTGACTATGTTTCAGGAGCTGAGCTTTCAAAGGAACAGATGAAGAAAATTGAAAATGATTTGAACGATCTTTTCAACGGAAAGATAAATCTTGATGAACTTTTTGTAAGACACAGGAGAAGGTGGAAACGCAAGATTGAAAGGACGAGGAAGGATGTTAAGATTGCGGTTGAATTTGAGGATTCAAAGGATTTCACAATAATTGATGTTTTCGCTCCTGACTCGCTCGGTTTCCTCTATATGGTCTCGAGGAAGATGTCGGAACTTGGCTTGAACATATATTTTGCGAAAATTTCCACCCGTGTTGATGGGATAGTTGACTCTTTCTATGTCCTTGATTTAGAAGGAAGAAAAATTGAGGACGAAAAATTCAGGGAAAAGGTAAGAAGCGAGATTTTAAGTGTAATTTATGAACTTAACAATTTAAAATTAACATCGGAGTGAAAATGAAGGAAAAAATAATTGAGATGATAGCACTTGAACTCACGAAGCCAAGGCAACTCACAGATCAGATAATAAATCATATCCTTACGCATTACTCATACACGCTTGATCAGATTGATAAATTTTTCAGTGAGGAATTCCCAAAGATTGTGGAGAAGGACCCGATGGGGGAAGATTATGAGATTGACCTTTTGTTTGCTCCTGCATTCACGCCGAAAGTTTCTGACAAAGCAATATTTTCAAAAATTCTTGATGAAATTGATTTGACCGCTCAGGATGTTGAGGATATAATTTCTGAACTTGAGCGGAGAAATTTGCAAGCGAATTTTTACATCACAATAAAAAGGAGGGATGAAACCGTTGTGAGGAACTTCAGCGTGAGGTTGGGCAATGTTAACCTCAGAAGATATGTCAGGTTATTGAACCTTGAATATAAACCGTCAAAGGAGATTTCGCAGATGGTAGATGTTGTTTTCCGAAATGAGAGCGATTTTGTGAAGGCGATTTTAAGGGATAAGTTTTGGAAGGAAGAGTGGCGTGAGGAATTTTTAAGGGTTTATCTTTTGTATTCGGCTGGCGGTCCCGGGATTTCGGTTGAGAAGTTCAATTTTCTTTTGAAGATTTTCCTTGGCAATCCGACTGCTTCAAGTGTTTATGAGATTTATGAACTTCTCCAAGATGTGATAGGGTGGTCTCAGTCTCAAGTGGATAACTTGAAGACGGGGAGAAAACAATTTTTCAACGAGATGATAGAACAGGGCTATAGAATTGAGGGCGGAGATAAGAGAAGTGTTGACGAAAGCGAGTTAAATCAAAGGGAAACAGAATTGAGATATTATATTGAATTGAAGGATGAAATTGGGTATATCCTTGAAAATATGCGGGAGTTTTTGCCGATAAACAATGCAAGGCGATTAGCAAAAATTTAAAAACTAATTTTTCGGCAAATGATATGTTCATCCCGTCATATGTTAAGTTGTATGAGTCGGGTGAATTAAAAAGGCGGGTTCAAATCCTTGAAAAAATGCTTGAGAGTTGTAATATATGTCCGCATAATTGTGGCGTCAATAGATTAAATGGTGAGATAGCAAGATGTTATTCGGGCTATAAACCGATCGTTTCTGCTTATGTTCCACATTTTGGTGAAGAGCCATTGCTCGTTGGTGTTAATGGAGCTGGGAATATATTTTTTGGGAATTGCAACTTAAGATGCGTTTATTGTCAAAATTATCAAATAAGTCAGAATTGGAAAGTTGAGATAAAAAATGAGGTTACAATAGAACGGCTTGCTGAGATAATGCTTGAACTTCAGGATATGGGTTGTCATAATATAGGGCTCGTTTCACCAACGCACTTTGTCCCCCAGATTGTGAAAGCGCTTTATATTGCAGTTGAAAATGGATTGAGGTTGCCTCTTGTTTACAATACAAACGCCTATGATTCTGTTGAGGTTTTGAAGCTTCTTGACGGTATAGTTGACATTTACCTTCCAGATATAAAGTATAGCAATAATGAGAATGCGTGGAGATATTCAAAGGTAAGGGACTATGTTAAGTATTCACGGCTTGCGATTAAAGAGATGTGGAGGCAAGTTGGGTCAGAACTTTTGATAGAGGATGGGATTTTGAAACGAGGTTTAATAATAAGGCACTTAATTTTACCCAATGATATTGCTGGAAGCGAAGATTCACTTCGTTGGATAGCTGAAGAACTTGGAACGGATGTCACTTTAAGTGTAATGGCACAGTATTATCCAACGAACAAGGCGTTTAACTATCCATTGATATCAAGGCGGATAATGTTCAGCGAATATGCTGCGGTGATTGAATTACTTGATAAGTTTGGTTTTGAAAACGGTTGGATACAAGAATTTGAGGAGTCGCCGGATTTTTATCGTCCTGATTTTTCCGATCGCGAAGAGCCGTTTAAGGACAGGGTAAAATTTAGACAGACGACAGGCTGAAACATTTTGAACTTTAAGTTTGTTTTATTTTCTGAAAAAGTAGACAAATTTTGTCTTGTTTTCAAAAACAAATCGGAAAAATCTCAATGAAGATAGATCAATTATCTTGGATGATCGGTGGTCCCCAAGGTAGTGGGGTTGACTCGGGGGCAAATATATTTTCAAGGGCTGTGGCTTATGGTGGATTGTATGTTTACGGGAAGAGGGAGTATCATTCAAACATAAAGGGTGAGCATAGCAATTATGTCGTCAGGGTTGATTCAAAACCAGTGTTGTCGCATCTTGATGAGATAGATTTCCTTGTGACTTTTGACCCGGAGACATTGTTTAGACACATTCACAAGGTCGTTTCAGGTGGCGTTTTAATTTATGATGTGAATCAGGAAAATATCAGCATTGATAAAATCCCGACGATTGACAAAGCAGCTAATAAGAGAATAAAGGCGTTTCTTTCTGAGCGAGGTGTGGGTTTTAGTGTAGGTGATGTTGTTAATTATGCCAAGCAAAATGGGATATTGACTTATGGCGTTTCTTATTCTAAGCTTTTGGAGGAGCTTGCGGAACGGCTTAATAATCCTCAGATTGCAAGGATGGATGTGATGATAAATGTAATGGCTGTTGCAATCTCTCTTGCTCTTCTTCAGTATGATTTCAAGTTCGTTCAGGAAGCGATAAAGTATGTTTTCAAGGCGAAGAAAAAAGTTGCTGATTTAAACATTGAGTCAGCAAGATTTGTATATGAATATGTGCTTAAAAATTTTGTCCAGACGAATTATAAACTTGAAGCTGTTGATAGAAACGATGATTACATATTAATTCAAGGTTATCAAGCATCTGCTCTTGGTAAAATTGCCGGTGGATGTAGATTTCAGACATATTATCCGATAACTCCCGCTTCGGATGAAAGTGTTTATCTTGAGGATAACGCTGTGTTTGATTTGGTTGATGGGGAGGGAAAGGGTTCAATAGTTGTTGTTCAGACGGAGGATGAAATTTCGGCTATTACTATGGCAATTGGTGCTGGACTTGCTGGAGTAAGAGCTTCAACAGCTACTTCAGGACCAGGATTTTCACTCATGGCAGAGGGGCTTGGTTGGGCTGGGATGAATGAGGTGCCAGTTGTTGTCACGCTTTATCAGAGAGGAGGACCATCAACAGGACTCCCGACAAGACACAGCCAGGAGGACTTGCTTTTCGCCGTTCATACAGGTCATGGTGAGTTTCCGAGGATAGTTTATGCTTCAGGAGATATTGAGGAGATTTTTTATGATGTGGTCAAGACCTTTAATTACGCCGAAAGATATCAACTGCCAGTGATTCATTTGATTGACAAAGCGATGGCAAACGCGATTATGACCGTTAAGAAATTTGATATTTCAAAAATCGTGATTGATAGAGGTGATTTAGTTGAGTCATTTAATGATGGGGTTTACAAGAGGTTCAAGTTTACCGAGACGGGGATTTCGCCGAGAGCGCGACTTGGTGTTGAGAATGCTGTTTTTTGGAACACAGGCGATGAACACGATGAGTTCGGTCATATAACGGAAGACCATGAAGTTAGAACGATGATGGTTGACAAAAGGATGAAGAAATTAGAAGTGGCTTTGAATGAAATTCCGAACGATGACAAGGCAGTTATTTATGGTGATGAGGATGCTGAGTATGTTGTTTTAAGTTGGGGCTCAACAAAAGGAGCAATACTTGAAGCGATGGAAAAGTTGAAAGGTGATGGATACAAATTGAAATTCATTCAAGTTAAGTTGTTGCACCCATTTCCGAGGGATTTGGTGATTGATATGCTTGGTTCATCTAAGTATTTGATTGATGTTGAGCAGAATAAGATGGGTCAGTTCGGTATGATTTTGAAAAGGGAGATTTTGCGCGATATTGATTACTATGTTTTGAAGTATAACGGTAGACCGATGTCCTTGAGCGAGGTTTATTTGGCTTTGAAGTTAATTCTTGACAAAAAAGCAAACAAAATACAGGTGCTAAACCATGGCGATTAAAATAGATGAAATAAAATTAACACTTAACGATTACAAGACCGATGTTCATAACGATTGGTGTCCCGGATGCGGTGACTTTGGGATACTTCAATCGGTTCAGATGGCTTTATTTGAGCTTAGGGTCCCAAGGCATAAAGCGGTGATTTTCTCTGGTATAGGTTGTTCTGGCAAGACGCCACATTTTGTAAATGTCTATGGGATACACACATTGCACGGTAGAGCTCTTCCTTTTGCTATTGGTGCACGTCTTGCTAACCCGGAGTTAAATGTTATAATTGTTGGAGGGGATGGAGATGGGCTTGGGATAGGCGTTGGACATTTTGTGAGTTCAGGAAGAAGAAATGTTAACTTAACTTACATCGTTTATAATAATGCGGTTTATGGTTTGACGAAGGGACAAGCATCACCAACATTGAAACTTGGGATGAAAACAAAGTCGCTCCCGAAGCCAAATATAAACGATGCTGTTAATCCGATTGCCTTGGCTCTTGTCTCCGGTTACACTTTTATTGCTCGTGGGTATTCTTATGATGTGAAACACCTGAAAGAGATAATAAAGAAGGCGATACTTCACAAAGGGCTTTCGTTTATTGATGTTTTACAGCCGTGCCCAACTTACAATGATATAAACACGAAGGACTGGTATATGGGCAAGGATAGGGTTGACCCGAAGACAGGTAAGCCAATGCCAAGGATTTATAAACTTGAGGAGGAGGGTTACGACCCGTATGTTTATAATCTTGATGATGGGGAGTTGGAGAAAAAGTGGATTCAAGTGATTGAGAAGTCGCTTGAGTGGGGTGATAGGATACCGGTTGGGATATTTTATGTAAATGAGATGACCTCAAGTTATGAGGAAAGGATACGGGATGTGATAAGTGATTATTTTGAGAATCCACCCGTTAAGCAGAGGATATCAACAGACGGTGGGCTTTCAAATGTGAATTTGGAGCGTATGTTGGCTGAATTTTCAACGCGCTTGGGTTAAAAGAAAATGATTTGTTTTTTTGCGTTTTAGTTTTTATATTTTAAAAAAAGTTGCGTGATTTTACTTGGGAGTTGAGCCAGGAAATAGGCAAAATTTATGCATTTGATTTGGATAAATTTAAAAAGGTGCACTCTTTAGGGGTGCACTTTTTTATTCTAAAAATAAAAACTTAATTAGAGGTTGTGGAGTTGAAAAAAAAGCTTGTGGCGCTTTACAAACTTCAAATTGTTGACTCAAAGCTTGATGAGATTAATAGCAAAAGAGGTGACTTGCCCTCAGAGATTGATTCGTTAAATGAGAGAGTTGAGGAGGTTGAAGAGGAGCTACGGCGAGCAAAGGAGACACTAAAGAACATAATTGAGGGGATTGATAGCATTGACTCTGACATAAGTATGCTTAAGGAAAATATTAAACGATGGAAGAAGCAATTGACCCAGGTGAAATCAAATCGCGAATATGATTCTTTACAGAAACAGATAGGTGAGGCAAATGAGAGGATTGACGAATTAAGTGAGCGAAGGGCTCAGTTAATCAAACAGCAAGGTGAGGTTGAAGATGAGGTGAAGGTTTTGGAGAAGGATTTGAAGGAATTGAAGGAAGAGCTTAAGAGTAAGGAAGAAGAGCTTGAAGAGATTAACAAAGAGATAAGGGAGGAGGAGAAGAATCTTTTGAAGGTGAGGGAGAAGTTTGCGAAAGAAGTTGATAAGATTCTTTTAAATCAGTATGAAAGGATAAGGCAAGCTGTTGGTGTTTTAGCGGTTGTTCCTGTGAATAGTGGTACATGTGGTGGATGTGGGGCGAGGGTTCCGTCGCAGAGGATAGTTGAGATATGGCAGAACAACAAGATTTACAGGTGTGAGGCGTGTGGCAGGATATTAATTTCAGATGATGTTTATAAGGAAGCTGGTGAGAGTGTGAAGTTATAGCTGGTGTGGGTCGGGCAGTTGCCCTCATAATTTTGAGGGAGGAAAGTCCAAACTCCGCAGGGCGGTGAGTCCCGAGCAATCGGGAAATCCAGTGGTCATAACCGCTGGAGATGGAAAGTGCCACAGAAAAGATACCGCCTCAACCCATTGGGTTGGGGTAAGGGTGAAAAGGTGGGGTAAGAGCCCACCGCCCCGATAGCGATATCGGGGGCAGGGCAAACCCCTCATGGAGCAAGACCAAATAGGAGAGGACCCCTGGATAACGGGGCCGGGGTTGCCCGCCCCGGCTTCGCCAAAGGCGAAGGACTCTCGGGTGGGTCGCAAAGAGAAATAACTGCCTCTCCCGAACAACGGGAAAGACAGAATTTGGCTTACAGACCCACACCAGCAAATTTAAAATAAATTGGGTTATTGATTTGCGGAATAAATGGAGAATAATTGAAGTTAAGGACATTGAAAAAGTCAAAAATTTGGCAACCGAGGCAAGTTTGCCAATCCCGATAGCAAAGGTTCTTGTGGCAAGGGGAATTGACACAAGGAAAAAACTTGAAAAGTTTTTTAATCCAAGTTTGGATGATCTCTATGACCCTTTTCTTATGGAGGACATGGAAAAGGCGGTTGATAGAATCAGCAAAGCGATTTTGAATAAAGAAAAAATTTTAGTTTACGGCGATTACGATGTTGATGGGACAACCGGGGCATCTATGCTTTATCTGTTTTTGAAAGAGCTAGGAGCAGATGTTGAGGTTTACATCCCGGATAGATTTAAAGAAGGTTATGGGATTTCTCTAAGGGGAATTGAAAGGGCAAAGGAAAAAGGTGTTTCAACTATGATAGCGGTTGATTGTGGTATCACTGCTATAAATGAGGTAGAGTATGCGAAAAAATTTGGTATTGATGTTATAATCTGTGACCATCACGAACCGGGGGAAAAAATTCCAAATGCTTATGCTGTTCTTGACCCTTTGAAGGCGACTTGTAATTACCCGTTCAAGTATTTATCCGGCTGTGGGGTTGCGTTCAAGTTAGTTCAAGCGATATGTGAAAAATTAAATGTTGAGATAAACCCAATTCAGTATCTTGATTATGTCGCTATAGCTTCTGCAGCTGATGTCGTTCCGCTTGTTGATGAGAATAGAATTCTTGTCAAGTATGGGCTTGAACTCCTAAATTCATCAAATCCGCGCGTCTCTTTTCTAGCTTTGCTTGAAAGAGCTGGATTAAGGAATAAAAAAATTAACACTTGGCATATTGGTTTTGTAATTGGACCGAGGATAAATGCGGTAGGGCGACTTGGGGATGCAACAAGGGCTGTTGAGTTTTTGATAAGCAGTGATTATAAAGACGCTTCAAAGTGGGCTGATGAACTTCACAGGGAAAATGAAAGAAGGCAATCGCTTGATAGAAAGGCATTTGATGAAGCGGTTGAATTTATTGAGAGTTACCAATTGCATAAAAAGGATAAAGTCCTCGTCCTTTTCAATGAGGAGTGGCATCAAGGAGTGATTGGAATAGTAGCGTCAAAGATAGTTGAAAAGTATCATAGACCTGCGATCCTTTTGACATCGTCCGACGGTGTGCTTAAAGGTTCAGCAAGAAGCATACCGGGATTTGATATTTATAGGGCATTGAGACATTGTGAGAATACACTTTTGCAATTCGGTGGGCATAAACATGCTGCAGGTATGGTTTTGCAAAGAGAAAAACTTGATGAATTTAAAATCGCTATAAATAAGTTCGCTGATGATGAACTCACGGAGGATATGCTTGTAAGAGAGGTAACTATAGATGCGGTTGTTGATTTACGGGAAGTAGCAAATTCAATAGTTGATTATTTTATGTTGCTGAAAAAATTTGAACCATTTGGTCCAGGAAATTATGAACCGGTTTTTCTATCGCCGGAGGCAAAGATATTTGATGTGAAAAATTTTGGAAATAATCATTTAAAATTTAAAATTAAAGTTGACGGCATAACAATTGACGCCATTGGCTATGGTCTTGGAGAACTTTATCAGAGCGTCGGTGTTGCTGATAAGGTTAGTATCGTTTTCAGTTTTGATGAGGGGAATTGGAATGGTCAACCTGTTGTCCAGTTTAAAATTAAAGATTTAAAGTAAAAGGGAGGTGTAAGTTTATGTCAGGTCATTCAAAGTGGCATCAAATAAGGCATAAGAAAGCAGTTGTTGATGCGAAAAAAGGAAAGATTTTCACGAAACTTATCAAGGAGATAACTGTTGCTGCAAAACAAGGTGGTGGTAACCCTGATACGAACCCGAGATTACGACTTGCGATTCAAAACGCAAAGGCAGCTAACATGCCTTGGGAAAATATTGAAAGGGCGATTAAAAGAGGAACGGGTGAACTTCCTGGGGTGTTTTATGAAGAAGTTGTGTATGAGGGATATGGTCCGGGTGGGGTTGCGCTCTACATTGAGTCAACGACGGATAATAAGAATAGAACGGTTGCTGAGATTAGAAATATCCTGAACAGGCACAACGGTAGCCTTGGGGAAGCTGGCTCCGTTGCTTGGATTTTTGAAAGAAAAGGTGTCATTCAAATCCCAAAGGAATATGACGAGGATACCATACTTGCTATAATACTTGATGCTGGTGCTGAGGATTTGAAGGCATACGATACATTTTTTGAAGTTTTGACGGCTCCGGAAAATCTTGAAGCGGTTCGTGAGGCGCTTGAGAAAAACAACATTAAAATTGATGACGCAAAGGTCAGGATGATACCTAAGACCACCGTTAAGGTTGAAGGCAAAGATGCGCAACTTTTATTGAAACTCCTTGAGGCGCTTGAAGATCACGACGATGTGCAAAATGTGTATGCTAATTTTGAAATTGACGACAGCGTCCTTGCTGAATACAGCAAGCAAATGGGCGGATAAAAATTTTAGAGGTGATTTTTAAACAATGATAATTCTTGGGGTTGACCCCGGAAGCAACATCACTGGCTATGGCATAATTAAGGTTCTTGAGAAAGATGGAAAGCTTGATAGAACTGAACTTATCCCTGTTGATTATGGCGTGATAAAAGTTGATGATAGAGAGCATTTTAATATTCGCTTGAAGAAAATTTATGATGAATTGGTTCAGATAATAAATCAGCATCGCCCGACGGACCTTGCTATTGAGACAGCTTTTTATGGGAAAAATTTTCAATCGGCTTATAAAATTGGTCATGTTCGCGGTGTTGTTATACTTTCGGCCGTTAATTCCGGCATATCGGTTTTTGAATATACACCCCGTGAGATTAAAAAGGCGGTCGTTGGCAGGGGAAACGCCACAAAGGAACAAGTCCAATTTATGGTGAAGGCAATTCTTGGACTTAAGAATTTCCCCGAATTTTACGATGTCTCAGATGCTCTCGCAGTTGCTATTTGTCATGTAAATAAGACCTTTGTCCCGAATAAAGCGAGATTTAGGGATTGGAAAGCATTTCTGAAAGCACATCCCGAGCTAGCTGAGGGTGAGATTGATTTAAAATCAAGAAGAAAGAAAAAGTGATATTTGCGCTTGAAGGAAAAATTGTAAGTAAATCGCCAGTTGAAGTTGTCGTTGATGTCGGTGGAATTCACTACCTTGTAAATATACCTGTGACGGTTTATGAAAAACTTGGAGATGTTGGAGCAAATGTAAAACTTTACATTTATTTAATCGTTCGTGAAGAAGAAATTTACCTTTATGGATTTTCAAGTATTGAGGAGAGGGATTTTTTTAAGTTGTTGATCTCTGTCTCGGGGATAGGTCCGAAGATGGCGCAGACGATAATGTCGGGGATGAGTGTGGAGGAGTTGAAGAATTCAATAATTCACGGTGATGTCTCATCGCTTGTCTCAATCCCAGGTGTCGGGAAAAAGACAGCTGAAAGGGTCATAGTTGAACTTCGCGATAAAATCGCTAAAATTGAATTTGCAGGAAAGCCACTTGAATTCATCTCAAGCGATCAAGTTGAAGTCAGAAATGAGGCTTTGCTTGCGCTTCTTTCACTTGGATTTTCAAGGCAGTCCGCTGAAAAAGCGATAAGAACCGTGTTAAGGGAAAACGAGAAAAAAGAGTTCACCGTTGAAGAGCTTGTCAAACAAGCATTAAGGCATATAACATCAAGGTAAAATTATTGCGATGAAAAAATTAATCTTATTACTTCTGGCATTTGACATTGTCATTTCGGGAGATTTAGATAAGCTCAATTCAGATAAGAAATCCCCTGCTGTTGCTTTTGGGCTTTCGCTTGTTTTCCCAGGGCTTGGACAGGCGTATTTGAAAAGATTTGATATCGGGCGATATTTTCTTGCTTCGGAGGTTTCGCTTTGGCTTGTTTATTTTGGGCTAAATGAATATGGGAGATGGCTCAATGAAGACGCTATAAATTTTGCGGTTGCTCGCGCTGGGATTGACAAGACCGGGAAAGATGATGATTTCTTCGCAAATATTGAAAATTACAGAAGCGTTTATGATTTCAATCAAAGAAAGGGAAGGGATAGGAATTACGATAAACTTTATGACCCGGAGAAATTTTTCTGGTGGTGGGATACAGATGGGTCAAGGCAAAGATATAAAGACATTAGAACTAAAAGTCGCGCAATGAGATACTATGCTAAGTTTGCCCTTGTCTTTGTAATTTCAAATCATTTTGCAAGTGCCATTGATGCTTTCGTTTTAGCCAAAAAATCAAATTTAAAACTTGGCGTACTTCCAACTCGGGAAGGTTTTAATGCTTATCTATCCTTTAATTTTTGAGTTTAAATCTCGCCAAAAATTTTGATGCTGGAAAAAATGAAGACAACTGAATTTTCCCCCGAAATTGAAATAATCTACGAAGACGAGGATATCGTTGTTTTAAACAAGCCAGCTGGCGTTTTAACCATCCCGGATAGGTTTAGCAGAGCGATTCCAAATCTTTACGATATTTTGAGCGAGAAATATGGGAAAATTTTTGTTGTACATCGGCTTGATAAAGAGACAAGCGGTGTTATTTGTTTTGCCAAAAATGAAGAAGCGCACGCAAATTTGAGCGAGAAATTTGAAGAACACGATGTCAATAAAGTTTATCTCGCTTTGATAACCGGGCATTTGAGAAATAAAGAGGGCAGAATTGATTTGCCTTTGTCTGAAAATGAAAAGGTTCCCGGGACGATGAAAGTTGATTATGAAAATGGGAAAAGGTCAATCACTGAATATCGTGTTTTAGAAGAGTTTGAAAATTATTCACTTGTTGAAGTTCGTCCTTTAACTGGAAGGATGCATCAAATACGGGTTCATTTTAAAGCGATAGGGCACCCTCTCGCCATTGACTCGGTTTATGGAGGTAGAGAGGAAATTTTCCTCTCGGAGATAAAGAAGAAATACAAAGTTAAGGAAAACGAGACGGAGAGACCTTTGATGAACAGATTGACGCTTCATGCTTTGAAGCTAGGTTTCTTCCATTTCAGAAAAAAGGAATATGTTGAGTTTGAGGCGAAATTGCCGAAGGATTTTGAGAGTTTAATCAGACAGTTGAGGAAACACAGCAAAGTTGAAACTTAATTTGCCAAGTTAAAACAAAATCGTCAATTTTCTATGGGAAAAGAATTCACACCGTGGTATTTCAACCCGGAGATAGCGAAAGTTTATGAATCGTTCTATGAGGGGAAGTATAAGGAAGCAGACATTCAAGAGAAAAAGTTGTTGAAGTTTTTAATTGATCAAATAGATGATGTAAGGGAAGTGCTTGAGGTGGGTTGCGGGACGGGGCATTTTACGAGGTGGCTTCACTCACTTGGGTATAAAGTAGTCGGTGCAGATATTTCACCAGTGATGTTAAGCGTTGCGAGAGAATTATGGAAAGAGGGCAATTTCGTAAACGCAAGTGCTGAGAGTTTACCGTTTGAAGATAAATCCTTTGATGTCGTTTTATATGTCGCTTGTCTTGAATATATGAAGGACCTTTCACAAGTTTTCAGGGAAGCTGAAAGGGTTGCGAGAAAAGGTATAGTTATTGGTTTGATGAACAAGTGGAGTTTGCCGACGATAAGGAGGATAATTCAGGTGAAACTTGGTAAAAATCCATACTATTACAATGCAAGGTTTTACTCTTTACCTGAGATAAAACGAGAATTATCCAATGCGCTAAAGGGTAAAAATTTTGAATTTCTTGATTGGCGATGTGCTGTTTTTCCGAAGATTTTCGGGATAAAAGGGCTTGTTAAAATTCCATTTGGAGGTTCTTTTCTTGGCATTGGTGTTAAGTTTAAATAAAAAAATTTGAGTGAAAGATGCAGGTGGATTTTCCAAAATTTGGGAAGGTCGGGAAGATTTTCTTTGACAATGTCATATATCCAAAACTTGGTGCAAGAAGAGAGGAAGTCTTAGTTGGTCCAGCATATGGTTGTGACAATGCGGTGATAAAGGTGAATGAACGACAGGTTATGATTTTAACGACGGACCCTCTTTCCATAATTCCTGTGCTTGGGTTTGAGGATTCAGCTTGGCTTACGGTTCATCTTCTTGCGTCCGATCTTGCAACGAGTGGTATCCCGCCGATGTATGCTGTGCTTGATTTCAATTTACCACCGCAGATAACAAAGGAAGAATTTGAAATTTATTGGGATGCTTTCCACCGTGAATGTGAGAAACTCGGAATTGCGATTGTTGCTGGGCACACAGGGAAATTTTTCGGTATAGATTACACGATCGTCGGAGGAGGGACATTTATTTCAATTGGTGATATTGATAAGTATCTTGCTTCAAATATGGCTAGGCCAGGTGATAGGATTGTTATAACCAAAGGCACAGCAATTGCGACCACTGGAATACTTGCGCGTGTTTTCCCCGAGACGATAGAGAAAAATTTCGGTTCTGGGTTTTTAAAAGAGGCACAAAGTTATTTTAGAAAGTTTTCAGTTGTAAATGATGCATTGATCGCTGTAAAGGTCGGCGTCCGCGATGAAGGTGTATCCGCAATGCACGATGCAACAGAAGGTGGTGTTTTGGGAGGGATTTATGAATTGGCTGTTGCTTCCGGTTGCGGTGCTCACATCTACAGGGATAAAATTCCCATCTCTGAAACAACAGAAAAAATTTGTCAACTTTTTGAGATTGATCCATATATCTCTTTGAGTGAAGGGACATTGATAATCGCTGTGAAGGAAGGAAAAGTAACGGAGCTTATCAACCTTCTTGAGGAAAATGGTATCAACTCCGCCGAGGTTGGCTATTTGACGGAAGCAACATACGGATTTTGGATTGAAGAGCCGGATGGAACTAGAAGTGAGTTTTTTTATCCAGAAGCAGACCCTTACTGGAGCGCTTACATAAATGCTGTTAACAAAGGATGGAGGTGAAAAATGAAAATCAAAGGCGGTCTTTACTTCGTCGTTGATATAAATTCGGTTAAAAAATTAGGTGAAGGGAAGGTGCTTGAGATCGTTGAGAGGGCGATTGAAGGAGGTGTTGATGTGATTCAAATATGGGCGCAGAGAGAGGAATGGGAGTTGGAGTTTGAGAGGCTTTGTGAGATTATCAGAAAAATAATTGAAGTAGCGCATAAGAAGGAAGTCCCAGTTTTAATTGCTAATGATTTGGAGCTTTGTGCATTGGTAGATGCTGATGGTGTTCATCTTGATGGCTACGAGATACCGAAAGCGTCAATTGCCGAGATTAAAAGTAAAATTGGGTTTGATAAAATTGTCGGCGTTACCTGCGGCAATGATGTCAGGAAAATTGAGTGGGCAAGGGAAAACGCTGTGGATTACATCTCCTTTTGTTCAGTTTTCCCTTCATCATCTGTTGATTCCTGCGAGATAGTCCCGCTTGAGATGATAGGGAAAGCAAAAGAAATTCTTGGTGAAGGTATCCCTGTTTTTGCTTCCGGTGGGATAACGGTTGAAAATGTTGATGATGTTTTGAAAGCCGGGGCTGATGGTGTTGCTGTTGTGTCCGGGATTATGAAAGCGGATGACCCAAGACGGGCAAGTGAGAATTTCAAGAGGAAAATTTTGCGAGCTTAATTTGAATTTAATTGGGGGAATTGAAAGTGCCGTATAAAATTTGACGATTTTGTCTTTTTTTATTAAATTTTTTCTGCCTTAAAAACAAAATCAAGGGCACACTGATGAAGCATATCATTAATTTGTTAGCTTTTCTTTTTGTCCCTGTTCTAATAGTTATTTCTCTTGTGGTCTTTTATCCTGATGCTTCAAAAGCGGTGAAGACCGCTCAAGCGCAGGAGTGCATTGATTGCCATGTTTCAAAGGGTATAACTGCGAGTGCGATTAGGGATTGGAAGTTGAGCAAGCATTATGAAGCTGGTGTCACATGTGCGGATTGTCATATCCCTGTCAAAGAGGCGGTGAAGGAGATACACGAGTCAAAGAGTAGTTGTGAAGATAAAAGGGTGAGGCGACTTGTTTCACCGAGGAATTGTGCACAATGTCATGAGGACAAGGTGAATGAGTTTGAAAGAGGGAAGCATGCTCTGGCTTGGGTTGCGATGATGGCTATGCCTACGACGAAGGATCAACCAAGCGTTTTAATTGAAGGGGAAAAGGGTTGCGGTGGTTGCCATAGAATTGGGCGTGATGAGGGGAAATGCGATGCTTGTCATACAAGGCATAAGTTCTCAACTGTTGAAGCCAGAAAACCCGAGGCGTGCATGACTTGTCATATGGGATTTGACCATCCGCAATGGGAGATGTGGAGCACTTCAAAGCATGGGACAATTTATTTTACGGAGGGGAAGAATTGGGATTTCAGCAAGCCATTGAGTCAGTGGTATAAAGAACCGTATAAGGCTGATTCATCAACACCAAGAGCTCCCGTTTGTCAGACATGCCATATGCCAAATGGTGACCACGGAGTTAAAACAGCTTGGGGCTTCCTCGCTTTAAGAGTTGCTGAAAAGGACCCAGAATGGGCGAAGTTGAGAAACACAATTATGCGTGGACTTGGCGTCCTTGATGAGAAAGGGAATTTCACAGAAAGGATAAAAATCATTGAAGCAGGGAAAGTCGTTAGATTGACAGCGGAGGAATGGGAAGCGGAGAGAAATAGAATGATAAAAATTTGCTCCCAATGTCACAGCCCAAGTTTTGCGAAGGAACAACTTGAAAAAGCAGACCAAGTTATAAAGGAATCAGATAAACTTATGGCTGAGGCGATTGAGATCGTTGAATCGCTTTATAGAGATGGAATACTTGAGCGTCCAAAAGATTATCCTCTTCACACCGACTTGTTGAGGTTCTATGAGGTTCGTCATCCGATAGAGCAAAAGCTCTATGTTATGTTTCTTGAGCACAGGATGAGAAGTTTTCAAGGTGCGTTCCATATGAATCCGGATTATCAGCATTGGTATGGGTGGGCGGAGATGAAGAAAGACCTTGCCGAGATAAAACACGAAGCGGAGATGTTAAGAAAACAATATGCGCAAGCAAAACAGAAGAAGTAATATAATATGGGGCAGGCATTGTCCTGCCCTTTTTGTTTTTAAGCCGATTTCATTATATTTTTTGCAAAAAACGATCCCGTAATGAGCAACAAAGTCAGATTTTTAAAGTTCAGTGATTTCAATTGGGAAGGAGTTGAAGTAAAACAATATAAAGATGAAAGAAACACCTGGCTCAATGTCAGTAGACGAGTAATTGTGGGGAAGTCGGGGGAAAATACAAAATTTCATGTGAGATATTTTGAAATTGCCCCAGGTGGATATTCTACACTTGAAAAACATCGCCATGAGCATGTCGTGATCTGCGTTCGTGGTAATGGTTTGGCAGTTGCTGGTGATGATGTTTATGAAATGAATTTTATGGATGTAATTTACATTGGTTCAAATGTCCCACATCAATTTATAAATCAGTCGGATGAACCGTTTGGTTTCATTTGTATAGTTGACGCTAAAAGGGATAAGCCAAAGTTACTTAAGCGCAGTGAAATTTTTGAGTTGTTGAAAAGTGAAAAGGTAAGCAAGGTCGTTCGTATCCCCGAGACGTATCCAATTCAAGTTTGAAGTGAAATTTTTTCTTTCCACTGTAAGTGTTAAATTTCAATTGTAGTCAAACAAACCTTCACTGAAAAATGGAGCGATTAAAATATAAGCACAAATTCAAAGAGTTAAATCCCGATGAATTAAAATGGTCATGTCCAGTTGAGAAATTACAATTTGAAACAACCGATGAGATTGAGCCACTTGAGGATATAATCGGTCAGGATAGGGCTTTAAAGGCGCTGAAACTGGGGACGGAGCTTTTCGCTCCTGGTTATAATGTTTTTGTTTGTGGTTTGACGGGGACAGGGCGTATGACGACGATAAAACACATTTTGAAGCAAATTTCCCCCAAGGCGCCACAGGCTCCGGATAGGTGTTATGTTTACAACTTCAAAAATCCCGATGAGCCGCGACTTCTTGAATTTCCCCGGGGTCAGGCGATAATGTTTAAGCGAAATATGGAAGCGATGATTTTTTATCTGAAGCAGAAAATCCCAAGGACGCTTGAAGATGAAAAGTATGTTGACGCAAGGAATAAAGTTATTGAGAAATATCAGAGGAAGGAGCAGGAACTTTTAAGGGAATTTCAGAAAAAAGTTGAGAAGGAAAGATTCGCCATAATAAACATGCAGGTTGAAAATGTCATAAAGCCTAGCATTGTCCCGATAGTTGAAGGTAAGCCAGTTCCAATTGAACAGCTCGTAAATCTTGCCAAGTCGGGTAAAATATCCGAGGAGGAAGTCAAGGCGATAGAGCGCAAATATCTTGAGCTTCAGGCGCAGATGCAGGAAATTTTCAAAAAGGAGATGATACTTGCAAGGGAGCTTTCAAGGGAACTTGAAGAGCTTGAACGTGAGGCGGTTAGGTCAATTGTTGATGGAATAATTGATGAGATAAAAGAGCAGTTTAAAATACCGAAAGTCCACGAATATCTTGACGATGTTCGCAAGCATATTTTGAACAATCTACATATTTTCAAAGCTACAGCTGAACAAGTTAAGTCAGTGCCATTTTCCCCCGAACAAAAAGAGGAAGTTGACCCATTTCTTCCTTATCGTGTTAATGTCATACTTGATAACTCTGAACAGGAAGGCGTTCCTGTTATAATTGAGACTACACCGACATTTTCAAATATATTCGGGACGATAGAGAAGGTTTATGATTCGCGAGGTTTTTGGAGGACTGATTTTACAAAGATAAAAGCTGGTTCAATTTTAAAGGCGGACGGTGGCTATCTCGTTTTAAATGCAAGGGATGCGTTAAGTGAGCCAGGTGTTTGGAAAGCACTTAAGAGAACGCTTATGTATAGAAAACTTGAAATTCAGCCGATGGATGTTTTCTTTCAGATAAGTTCAATTTCTTTGAAGCCAGAACCAATTGAGATAAATACAAAAATTATAATGCTTGGAGACCCTGAACTTTATCATTTGCTTTATGAATATGACGAGGACTTTCAGAAGATTTTCAAGATAAAGGCGGATTTTGATTTTGAAATGGATTTGAACGATGAAGCGATAATTCAATATGCGAAATTTATAAGGAAGATTTGTAGGGATGAAAATTTGAGACCATTTGAGAGGGAAGCAATTGGTAAAGTTGTTGAATTTGCTGTGCGTCAAGCTGGCAGAAGGGATAAAATTACCACAAGGTTTAGCACTATAGCTGATTTAATACGGGAGGCGGATTACTGGGCGAGAGTTGATGGAAGCAATCAAGTTAAACCTTCACATGTTCAGAAAGCGATTCAGGAAAGTTTTGAAAGAAGGAAGATGATTGAGGATAAAATAAAAGAGATGATATCAAAGGGTGTTATACTTGTTGATGTAACCGGTGAAAGGGTTGGGCAAGTTAATGGTTTGACAATTTATGAGATTGGTGATTATAGATTTGGTAGACCCGTTAGAATAACTGCGAGCGTTTCAATGGGCAGGGCTGGGATTATCAACATTGAGAGGGAGTCAAATTTAAGCGGTAGAATTCACGATAAGGGGGTTTTAATCTTAGCTGGTTATTTGCGTGAGAAATACGCGCAGGATAAACCATTAACTTTATCAGCGAGTATTTGTTTTGAGCAGTCGTATTCTGGAATTGATGGGGATAGCGCATCTTCAACAGAGCTTTACGCATTACTTTCAGCTCTTTCGGGCTTGCCGATAAAACAAGGTATTGCGGTTACCGGTTCAGTTAATCAAAAAGGGGACATTCAGCCAATAGGTGGAGTAAATGAGAAGATAGAAGGTTTCTTTGATGTGTGTAAGGCGAAAGGTTTAACAGGCGAACAAGGTGTGATAATACCGAAGAAAAATGTTGATGATTTAATGTTAAGGGATGATGTCGTTGAAGCAGTTAAAAAAGGTTTGTTTCACATTTATCCAGTTGAAACGATAGACGAGGGCATTGAAATTTTAACAGGTGTAAAAGCAGGCAAACGACTTAAAGACGGAAAATTTGAACCAGGCACAGTCAATTACCTTGTTGATAAAAGATTAAGAGAAATATCAAAGGGTTTGAAAAAATTTACAAGTGATTAATCGCTCCAACCGCTCATCTCGGAGGCAATAGCTATAAGCTCTTCCATCGTTATTGAAGATGGATCAAGTTTTTCAAGTGATTTTCTCATTTGTTTGAAGAGTTCATCATATTCAATCGTTGCAGTTCTCTTCCTTTTTATTGGGTTTACTTTTGAAACAACCGCTTGCTTTAAGAAAGGATGGTTAATCCCTCTTTCTCTCAAGCTTTGAACTATCGGTTCAATCACATCATCAACTTCTTTCAAAAGCTCCGCTCTTTTTTCTCTTACTGAAAGTGCTTCTGGCAACGGTGCGTCAATGAAATTATCAACCTTTTTAAGTATCGGGACATAAGCAGAACCACTGAACTTCAAATGTTTCTCGTATATTAGACCAAGCGTTATAAAGTAAGCTTCTTCAAATTGGAATGAATATTCCATTTCCGAAATTTTCCCATTCGTTTCAAGTAATCCCCTATACATTCTGATCACTTCAAGCGCTTTTTCTTTAAGGTTATGCGCTTTTTCAGTGTTTAACGAGAGGATGTGAAACGCGACTGACATGTCTGGGATAATTATAGCAGGTATTTCTTTAGCTCCAAGTTGTAGGAGGGCTTCCCTTCTATGGTTGCCATTTGGCGTCCAATATTCACCCTCCGCGTATCTTACGGCAACGATCGGGTCAATGAATCTTTTGACTTGTTCAATCACTTCTTGAAGACGTTTGACATGAGATGAGGAAAGGTCTCTTTGGAATGGGGTTGGTTTTACCTTTTCAAGTGGTAGAAGCGCAAATATTTGCCAATTCTTGCCATATGGCTCTTGATATATTGTTAGGACAGTTCCCCCGTCTTTTTCAATTTCTTTTGCAAGTTCCTTTATCTCGTCTGGAAGATGTTCCGTAACCGGGTATATTTTCCACCTGACTCTTGGCATTTTTACTTTGGGATTTTTTATTTTTTAAAAAGATAATTTTTGGCAGGAAAATTTTCAAGTGTTAAGTTGAAAGGTAGTGGAGCCGACGGGATTCGAACCCGTGACCTCCACAATGCCATTGTGGCGCTCTCCCAACTGAGCTACGGCCCCAGGAAATTTCATTTCAAATTTAAAAACTCCGCTTGAAATTTCCAAATTTTGTTGTTTTGTTGTAATTTAAAACAAAAAAAGATTCGTATAATAACAAGTGCCTGCTCTTTTAAGCAAAACAACGGAGTATGGGATAAGGGCGGTCCTTTACATCGCGCTTAACAGTTCAAAATATATCACGACGAAGGAAATAGCAAAGGAATTAAAAATACCTAAACATTTCCTCGCCAAAGTGATTCAAAAGCTAGTCAGGTCAAAAATAATATATTCAAGACGTGGGAGAAACGGTGGTTTCGTCTTGAGAAAATCACCTGATAAGTTAAAGATAATTGATGTTGTCCTTGCACTTGAAGGGGATGAATTATTTAAAAAATGCGTTCTTGGATTGCCGAATTGTTCGGATGAAAATCCTTGCTCCGTCCATCAAAATTGGAGTGTTATTCGTGAGCAGATAAAGCAGATGCTTTCAGAGAGGACATTAAAGGAGTTGTTGGATGGCGAGGTCAGGATTTAAGACATTTTTTCAAACTTTCAATTTCACATACCTTATTTTTTGATTGAATTTTAATTTGCTTTTGTATTTATTAGTCATTTTGTCACTTGACAGAAATTGTTTTAAGCATTATATTTAATTATGCGATTAGCACTCTTTCAATCCGGGTGCTAATAGGTAAAAACAAAACTTAGGAGGTGAATTTTATGGCAAAAGTTAACATTCGTCCTCTTTCAGATAGGGTTGTGGTAAAGCCATTACCTGCTGAAGAGGTTACGAAGAGCGGACTTGTGATACCTGACACTGCGAAGGAGCGCCCACAACAGGGGGAGGTTATTGCGGTGGGTCCGGGTAGGATAACTGATGATGGGAAGAAAATCCCGATGGAGGTTAAAGTTGGCGACAAAGTCCTTTATGGGAAATACGCTGGAACGGAGATTTCAATTGACGGTGAGGAGTTCTTGATCATGAGGGAAAGCGATATACTTGCAATCATTGAATGAAAATTTAAAAACAAAAGTGAAAGGGAGGTAAAACCATGGCAGCAAAAGACATACTTTTCAATGCTGATGCACGTGCAGCTTTAAAGCGTGGTGTTGATAAGCTCTCGGAGGCAGTAAAAGTTACACTCGGTCCAAAAGGGCGGAATGTTATTATAGATAAAAAGTTTGGACCGCCTGTTGTGACAAAGGATGGGGTAACGGTTGCTAAGGAAATTGAGCTTGAGGACCCGGTTGAAAACATGGGAGCACAGTTGATTCGTGAAGTTGCTTCAAAAACGAGCGATGTGGCTGGTGATGGGACAACCACGGCAACCGTTCTCGCTCAAGCAATATTTAAAGAAGGATTGAAGAATGTCGTGGCTGGGAGAAACCCAATGGACCTGAAGCGTGGAATTGATATGGCTGTACAAAAAGTTGTTGAGGGCTTGAAGGAGATTAGTCGTGAGGTCAAGGATAAGAAGCAAATTGCCTATGTCGGGGCAATTTCTGCTAACAATGATATGTCAATTGGGCAGTTGATCGCTGATGCTATGGATAAGGTTGGTCGTGATGGTGTTATAACTGTTGAAGAGGCAAAGGGAACGGAGACGACGATGGAGATTGTGGAAGGTATGCAATTTGATAGAGGTTATCTTTCACCATATTTCGTGACGAATCCTGACACAATGGAATGCGTCCTTGAAAATCCGTATATCTTGATCCATGACAAGAAGATAAGCTCATTGAAAGATTTCCTTCCGATACTTGAGAAGGTAGCTCAATCTGGAAAACCTTTGCTTGTAATTGCTGAAGATGTTGAGGGTGAGGCACTTGCTACACTCGTTGTAAATAAACTCCGGGGGACTTTGCGTTGTTGTGCAGTTAAAGCGCCAGGATTTGGTGAAAGAAGGAAAGCAATGCTTGAAGATATCGCAATACTGACTGGTGGGACGGTGATTTCTGAAGAGAAAGGGTTCAAACTTGAAAATGCTCAGCTCTCATACCTTGGTCAAGCCAAGAAGGTTGTTGTTGACAAGGACAATACAACAATCGTTGAGGGAGCCGGAAATAAGGAAGATATCAAGCGTCGTATAAATGAAATCAAGGTTCAGATTGAGAAGACGACATCTGATTATGATAGAGAGAAACTTCAAGAGCGTCTTGCTAAGTTGAGCGGTGGTGTTGCTGTTTTAAAGATTGGTGCTGCTACAGAAGTTGAGATGAAGGAGAAGAAGGCAAGGGTTGAAGATGCTTTACATGCAACAAAAGCAGCAGTTGAAGAGGGAATTGTCCCAGGTGGTGGTGTTGCATATCTTAGGGTTATGCATAAACTTGATGAGCTTAAACCTGAAAATGAGGATCAGGCGGTTGGTATTGATATCGTCAGGAGAGCGCTTGAAGAGCCGATAAGACAGATAATTGCTAATGCTGGTCTTGAGCCGTCGGTGATAGTTCAAAAGGTTAAGGAGGGCAAGGATGACTTTGGTTTCAATGCTCAAACTGAGCAATTTGAGAACCTACTTGAATCAGGGGTTATTGACCCAACGAAGGTTGTCCGTGTTGCGCTTGAAAACGCTGCAAGTGTTGCTTCGCTGTTGTTGACGACAGAGGCGGTTGTGTTTGAGAAGCCCGAAAAGGAAAAAACCCCGGCAGTTCCAGGTGGAATGAGCGATATGTATTAAAAAAATAAAAGCCCGAGCTTAATGCTCGGGCTTATTTGTTATTTAACCCCTGCCTTACTTCTTTCCTCTTCGGTCAACTCAAAGATTTTTCTGAAAAGTTTCTCATCAATTTCCGTTAATTGGACATTTCTCCTTGCCATAACCCTTTTTGCAACTTCAATCGCTTTATCAATTCGGTAGGTGACGAATCCATCTTCAGCTCCACCCCATGAAAAAGATGGAACAAATTTTGGAGGTAAGCCAGAGCCGTAAATGTTGCAACTTACTCCGACGACTGTCCCAGTATTAAACATCAAATTTATACCGCTTTTTGAATGGTCTCCCATTATGAGTCCAACAAACATTGATCCACTGTCAATAAGCTCACCATCAACATAAACCTTGACATTGCCATAATCATTTTTTAAATCGCTGTTGTTCGTGTCCGCCCCGATATTTACCCATGTCCCAAGATATGAGTGCCCGATGAAACCTTCGTGTTGTTTATTTGAAAAAGCGTGTATTATTGAAGCTTCAACCTCTCCTCCAACCTTACATACAGGACCGATGCTTGTGTTCTCGTAAATTTTCGCCGATACTTTTATCAAGCTCCCATCTCCAACATAAGCCGGACCTTCAATCACCGCGTTGGGTAAAATTTTAACATTTTTCCCAATGTAAATTGGACCGTTTTCCGCATCAAGCACAACCCCAGGTTTGATCTTCGCGCCCTCTTCAATGTGGATGAAATGTTCGTTTAAAAGATGAACGCCTTCGTAAATTTTTCCCTCTCTTCTCGCTTTACCATCGGTTAAGATATTAAAGTCAATGACTATCTGTTCGCCATTGTTATTGATGATGTCCCAGGGGTAGTTTATTAGTTTCGCAGATATTTCAATCTTTTCATAATTCTCAAAATCAGACTTTGCCAGTGGTGTCCCAAACTTATTTTTAAATTTTTCTAAATTTTCACCGCTCGCCCAGAAAGCAACGATATCATCTCCCTTGATATAAGCGATGTCCTTCCCGTTATACTTAAACTTATCCGCAAAGTGTGGGTCGGCAAGAACTCTACCGTTAATGAACAGAACTTGATTTATATTTGCAGGAAGCTCATTGACATAATAATTTGGGTAATCTCTTTTCAGAACTTCCGTCAGATAGTCCCTTGCGTGAAGAATTACATTTGGGTTTGAAAAACTTCTTATGATTTTGTCCTTGATTGGGATTATTCCACAGCGTAATTCATACACAGGTCTGAAGTAAACGAGCGGAAGCAATTTCCTGTATTTCTCATCCTCAAAGATGCAAATGTTCATAGTGGGGTTAAATTTTGTTTTTCAACCGTAATATATAAATTCAGCTGACAATTTTGATGCTGCTTTTTTGTCAAGTATTATTATTGCCTTCCTGTGCATTTGTAGCATTGAAGCTGGGCACATTGCTGTTATTGGACCTTCAACCGCTGCTTTTACAGCGTCGGCTTTGTTTTCACCATTTGCAAGAAGTATTACCTCTTTTGCTTCCATAATTGTTCCAATCCCCATGGTAATAGCATACTTTGGAACTTCGTCAATGCTTTTGAAGAATCTTGAGTTGTCCTGCCTTGTTTTTTCAGTCAATGTTTTTATCCTTGTTCTTGAACCAAGCGATGAACCTGGTTCGTTGAAAGCGATATGTCCATTTGCTCCGATACCAAGGATTTGCAAGTCAATTCCTCCAAACTTCTTTATCTGTTCCTCATACCATTGGCAATAAGCCTCAACTTTTGGGTCCGTTTCATACGGGCTTATTTTTAAATCGCCGAACATCCCTTGTGGAATATGGACATTTGCAGGGTTGATGTTGATATGTTTGAAGAAATTTTCCCACATAAAGTAGTGATAACTCTGGTCGTGTTCAGGCGGTAAACCGACATACTCATCAAGGTTGAATGTGACCACCTTTGAGAAATCAAGTCCCTCTTCGCGATGCATTCTAATAAGTTCCTTGTAAAGTCCAAGTGGTGTGCTACCTGTTGCGAGCCCAAGGACAAGGTTTGGCTTTCTTCTTATTCTGTCAGCGACAATTTTTGCTGCTTCTTTGCTCATTGCATCGTAATCCTCTTTGACGATCACAAGCATTTTAGTTTGTCTCCGATTTTGTTTTTATTTTTGTTTATTGAAACAAAAAAGGGAAGGCGAACGCCCTCCCTTTTTTAATAATCCCTTCCAAACTGCTAAAGGGCTATTCGCCTTTTGACTCCTGATAGTGTTTCGCATAGCGTTTCATAAAGCGTTCAACTCTACCAGCAGAATCAACAAGTTTTTGTTTCCCTGTAAAGAACGGATGACAATTTGAGCAAATCTCAACTTTGATAACTCCGCCAACGGTTGACCTTGTCTCAAATGTGTTTCCACAAACGCACGCTATTATCGCCTTTTTATAAGGCGGATGAATTCCTTTTTTCATTCTCCTTAACTCCTTAGAGGTTTTTATTTTGTTTGGTTTAAATTTAAGCAAACTTGAATTTAAAGGCAAGAAAATGCAGGTGAAATTGCCCTGATTTTGAAAAAATTGATTTTTCCCCAAAATTTTCTTGATTTTTTCAAAAATTTTTATATTTGGACAACTTTCTATAAAGAGTTCGCAAGCTTATGCCAAGCAACTTTGCAGCTTCTTTTGGGTCGGGATTTTCTTTCAGCGTCTCTGAGATCAAGTATGCCTCAAAGCATTCAAGCTTTTCTTTTGCGTTATTCCCCCGCAAAATTTCGGGATGCTTGCAGAAGTGAACCAAATAATCTGGAAGATGTTCAATTTTTATATCGCTACCGTTTGACTTCGCAAGCGCGTATATTATGACACTTCTTAGCTCACGGATGTTTCCAGGCCAGGGATAGCAGAAAAATAACTCCATTACTGGCATTTCAATTTTTGAATTCTTTCCGGACAATTTGATAAAATAATTGACAAATTCAGGCAGGTCAAAAATTCTATCCCTCAATGGTGGAAGTTTATAGACAAAAACGGAAAGACGATAATAAAGGTCCTTTCTGAACTCTCCTCTTTCTACTTTTGCTTTTAAATCAACATTTGTTGAAGCTATGAAACGAACATCAATTTTTTTGGGCTTTGTGTCGCCTATGGGAATTATTTCCCTTTCTTCAATTGCTCTTAAAATTTTTACTTGGGATTCAAGCGGTAGTTCCCCAATTTCATCAAGAAATACGGTTCCACCATCAGCTTCTTCAAGTATTCCTTTTTTATCTTTTTCCGCCCCAGTGAATGAGCCCTTTTTATAGCCGAAAAGTTCGCTTTCAAGTAAATTAGGTGGAATGGCTGAACAATTTATCGGGATGAAAATTTTGTCCTTTCTATTTGAATTTTGGTGGATAAATCTCGCAAGCACCTCTTTACCGGTTCCTGTTTCCCCGAGGATTAGAACTGGTTCATCAGTTGAAGCTGCTATTAAAGCGTCTTCAAAAATGTTCTTTAGAGAACCGATGACTAGGTTCATAATATCTTGATTTAGCTTTTTTAAATGCCCTAATTTCGGAAAGAGGTGCTTTGGCGAGAGTTTTTCCGTTCTTCGTTTTAAGGTGCTTTTTAAGTTTAGTCGGGACGGCCGGATTTGAACCGGCGACCTCTTGCACCCCAAGCAAGCGCGCTAACCAGGCTGCGCTACGTCCCGAAATTTTTAACCGATAAAAATTTAATAAATTTTGCCAAACTTGTCAAACTTATCAAATCCTCGTAAAAATTTTTTCCTTGTACTCAACAACTATTTTCTCAATCCTGTCAAGGTCTATCATTTGAATACATTCAAGGTTGTATGGACAAACCTTTTTCCAGCAAGGCGCACATTCAAGTCCCTCGGGGATTAACTTGACACCTCTATCATAGAGGTCTATTTCGGTCCAAGAACTTAAACCAAACCAAGCTATCGTAAATTTCTTCAACGCTATTGCAAGATGCATGCCGTAAGAATCGCCAGTTATCACGATGTCGCAAATGTTCTCGTAACAAATCCCACGCCTTATCCCTTCGGTTGTTGGAGTGTTAATTAATTTCCCAGCAACGCCATCAATTTGAATTGAACGCCTGAAAATTTCTTCATTCCTCTCCGTATCTTCTGGACCACCAAGCAAGACAAGCTTAATGTCATCATATTTTGATAACCGCTTTATCAACTCAACATGTTGTTCAATCGTCATTTTTTTATTCGGATAAAGCGGAGAACAGCCAGTGTTGAATCCAACAACAAGCTCCCCTTCTTTTATTCCAACCCTACTCTTATATTCCTCGGAAAATTTCCTCTCCTCATCCGTCAGAACAAGAACATACTCATCTCTTTTATATTCAAGCTCAAACATCTCACACAAAATTTCCTGTCTTGTCTTTTGATTTAATTTGAACTTTAACTCATCATCCAGCCCAAGACGATAATCGTAAGATGCGGATTGATTCAATGGTATAATCTGACCGTGTTCGTTCATCCCATAGCCGAGCTTTTTATCGGCGTTTAATTTCATCGTTAAACTTGCCGATCTTCTTGATTTATCAACATTCATCACTATGTCAAATTTCATATTTTCAAGTATAAGCCATGTCTCTGGGTCCCAGGTGAAAACCTCATCAAGATAGGGGTTGTTGTCAAGTAAACGATGTGTGTTTTTGAGCGTAAGCCAGTAAATTGAACTTTCAGGGTATTTTCTCTTTATCGCTGGTAAAATTGAAGTCGTCAAAAGGACATTTCCCATAGCGTCAAGGTTTATGATGAGAATTTTGACGCCAAATGGTCTCGGGTCAACGCATCCCGTCTCATGACACTTGACATAAGGATAACAAGGTTTATAACCGGTGAAGTTTTTACAGTTTGGAATTTCAAACTCATACACTTTCGGCATATATCTATGAGGTTGGCTTTATTGAAGAAAAAATTTTAATGAGCTCGTCGGGATTTTCAATTACTTCAATGTTTTCCAACCCGACGCTCTCAGGTGTTGAGTAGAGCAAAACGATCCTTATATCTGGCTTTACGATTTTTAACTCCGCTATGACTTCTCTTAAATGTAATCTCGGAGTTTTTGAATCAATCAGGACAAATGAAATTTTATCTGAATTCTCGCTTAAAATTTTAAATGCGGAAACCCTATCATCGGCGAAGATAACATCAAACCCTATTCCTTCAAGAACTCGTCTGACTTCATTTTTCAGTTCTCTGTTTTCCGAGATAAGCATTATATTTTTCTTTTGCTCCTCAACTTTAGTTTTTTCTGTTTCTAATTTAGGTGCTTCTTTTTCATAAACGGGCAAGCAAATTTCAACAGTTGTCCCTTCTCCAAGTTTTGAATCAAGCGTTATGAAACCGCCGTGCGATACAACGATTCCGAAAACCGTTGTCATCCCGAGACCTGTCCCAATTTCGGGTTGTTTTGTCGTGAAAAATGGCTCAAAAACTCTCACTTTTGTCTTCTCATCCATCCCAATTCCATTGTCAATGACCCTTACGCAGGCATATTTACCTGGCTTGACTTTGAATACCTCTGCCTCTTCCGTTGAAATTTCCCTTATTCTCGTTTCAACGATTATCTTACCTTGTGAGTTTAACAAACCCTTTTTCATTTTCTCAATTATCGCATCCTTTGAGTTTAAAACTATGTTTAACAGCGCCTGTTGAATCTCTGTTTTTAAGGCAAAAACTTTTGAACCCTTGGCATTAAGTTTAACATCAATATCAATGAACTCCGGCAGAGGCATTTTTATGATGTTAAGTGTTTCAGATATCATTTGGTCAAGGTCTAAAACTTCCGCACCTGGGATTTCCTTTCGTGTGAAAATTTTAAGTCGCTTTATAAGTTCAGCACCTCGGTTTGAAATTGAAATTATATTGTCTATGTATTTCTTCAACTCCTCCGGCTTTATATTCCCCCTTGAAACTTTGAAATCAATCATCTGCGCTGAAGCAATTATAATTTGAAGTATGTTGTTGAAATCATGCGCTATTCCCATCGTGAAAGTCCCTATTGATTCCACCCTCTGTAAGTGTTTTAACATGTCCTCTTGTAGTTTTTCCTTCGTGCTGTCAAAAATAACAGTTTGAACCGCTGGCTTATGTTGATGAATTATTCGTTTTGAGTAGCAAGTCAGATAAAGTACATCGCCGTTTTTTGTTATAGCTCTGTAAGTTGCCTTTTCAGGTGCATACCCACCGCGAAGTAAACCTATAGTTCTTTGAATCCACTTCTCTTTATCCTCAGGATGGATTATATCAGTTGGGGTTAAATTCATAAATTCATCTGGCTCATAACCAAACATCTCACAAAGTCGCCTGTTGACAAATATGAAACCGTTCTCATCGTAAATTGCGAGACCAACGAGCGGATTTTCAGCAAGCTCACGGTATTTCCTTTCGGATTGAATTATCTCCTCCGCCTGTTTGTTTATTTCCTCCTCAAGGTTGAAGGTATATCTTATTGAATTGATGTTCGTAAGATAAAGGTAGAGGAAAATTAAAATTGAAGCGAAGAAAAGCACATAATAAAGTTGAAAATGATAAAATGTTTTCCGAAGTACCGTTACCTCGTCAATTAGATTGACAAAAACCCATGTTTCGGTATCATTTTTAAGCAATTCAATTTTTGCAAATGAAAGCGCGAACTTGATTTTTCTAAGCCACTTATGTCTTCCTTCAATTGCCTTTCCATTGGCGGTTTCATTTTCAAAGCTTGAAATTAATTCATCTTTTTTAATATCAGCCCTGACAAATTTATTTGCGACCTCAAAAAAGTTTTGCCCGATTGAACTTAAATCGTTTGAGTAAAGAATTTTTTGATTGTTTAGGTTGAAAACATAAAACTGATCCAGACCTTCACCAGCAAGTTTTGAAAAGTGCTCAAGCATCTTCTTGACATCAATCAAGCAGGAGACATTACCTTTAAAATTGCCTCTGATATCAAAAACCGGCTGACCCAATGCCACCGCATCATACCCCTGGACAGATCTGAACACCTCGCTTACGAACGGCTTCTTTTCAATTAAAAATTTTTTTATGTGTGCTTGATAGCTTATGTCTCTTCCAATTGCTTTCGGATCCGGTGGGAATGTGTATCTTAAAATTCCTTTTTCATCAACTCTGCTGACATTTCCAATGTAACTTGGGAAACGCTGGAAAGCTCTTGCATATTTTGATTGAAGCGATGGGATGTTAATCTCTATGATATCTTTATCGTTGGAGAGCTCTTCAAGGATTTTGAAATTATTTTCAAGCGAAAATTCAATTGAATTTGCCAATGTTTTCAAAAGTTTTGATTTTTCCAGGGCATATCGTTCCACCTCATATTTTATGTAGTTTTTGATCAGGATTGTTTGTAAGATTAAAAGCACAGCGATAAATGGGGGTAAGATTAAGATAAGGGACCTAAGCTTGCGAATGGATAAGGGTTTTATTCTGCCTGTATAAAATGTCTCTATGCCTGCAATAATTTTTGGAAGATGTTTTATTGACAGATTTAGCGTGAATGAAACGATGAAAATTGCGAGCAAAACGCTTATAAACGACATCACAAATCTTGCTTTGAAAAGCCAAGATGGCAGGACCTCAAACGAGACGAGCGTCAAATAAATCAACGGTTCTATCAACAGGTAAAAACTTAAAGTTCTTAGAATTTTTGCACCATTTTTTAATTCTTCCACTAAACTGGCGATGTGTGAAATTGAAGTGAAAAGACCCCAAAGCGCGATACCGCTGAAAATGTAAAAAAGGGCACCAATTTTCCAGATCAATGTCCTCTGCAATTTAAAATAGATCGGCACATAATAAACGACGGCGAGAAGGACAGAAATGAAAACTACCCACTTTATGACCCTTTTTATTTCTTCTTCCAAACCTGATGAGATATTTTCGGCGATTTTTTTCGTCCCCCAGAGCGCGAAAATTAATCCGACCCAAAAGACAATCGTCGCTATGCTTGCTTCATAGTCATATAGATATTCAAAGAAAAAGACGAGCAGGAATGTTTGGAATGGTGCTATAAATGTGAGAAGAAAAGCAAAGAGGAGATGGGAAAATCCTGACTGTGTTCGTTTCTTTTCCCAAATTTTATAGGCGAGATACATCAAAGATGCTATCGGAAAAAATGAAAAAACGAAGTTTAAAATCTGGCTTATCAACTTGACCCCAAAGAACATTTTTTAATTGGTCTTTATAGTTTTACTTCAAAAATAAAAAAATAGTGCAAGATTGTCAAATTTTGAAAGTTTGCTTGATAAAGTTTAAAAAGTTTGTTAAAATTAGTGAGATTTTAAAAACAAAGGCGAGTGCGAACCAAATGAAAGTTTTATCTTTGCGGACTGAACGAGAAGGTTTCATTGGGCTAATTTATGATGAAAGCGGGAGGATTTTAAACCTAACGGATGCTCTTCCACTTTACCAGAAGTTAAAAAATAAAATTGATGATTTTCCAAAGATAAAAACGGTCACCGAACTTTTCAGGGAGCAACTATTTAACATAGACCTTTTCAAGCGAGTTGTTGATTTCGTTGATAAACACAATTTGATGGAATATCTTTTCGTCAAGGAATCATTCAGATATAATGCTCCGGTTGAGTATCCTCCAAAGCTTATTTGTTTGGGCAGAAATTACGAGTTGCATGCTCGTGAGTTTGGCTCATCAGCTCCTGAGGGGGAACCGATAATTTTCGCAAAAAGTAGCACCTCTGTCGTTGGTCATCTTGAGACAATTTATCTTCCAAGTGAGGTTGGCAGGATTGACCACGAGATTGAACTTGCCGTTGTCATAGGGAAAAGGGGAAAGAAAATCAGGCGTGAAAATGCGTGGAATTATATCGTTGGATATACGATCATGATTGATGTCACAGCAAGGGACCTTCAGAGGAAAGATATAGAATTGAAATATCCGTGGTTTAGGTCAAAAAGCTTTGATTATTTTGCACCGATGGGACCTTGGATTGTGACTGCTGATGAAATTCAACCACCCGTTGAACTTGATTTGAAACTTTGGGTCAACGATGAACTTCGCCAAAATTCAAACACAAGAAATATGATTTTTGATATTCCGACAATAATTGAGTCAATAAGCAAATATATAACGCTTTATCCTGGTGATGTTATTTCAACTGGAACACCTGAGGGTGTAGGACCGATAAAGCCTGGGGATAAAATCACCGCTTGGATTCAGAATATAGGGGAGTTGGTAAATTATGTTGAGATGGAAGTTGATTAAAAACTTAATTTGAAGATAAAATGAGGCGAAAGGAATTTTTAAGATCAATTGCTTTTTTGACGACAGCTGGTTTTCTTGCACCTAATTTAAAATTTAAAACCGAGCGAAGTTTTGACGAATTTAAGAGCGAGCTTAGTCAAATTGAACCATCTGATGCAAGGTTTTGGCGACTTGTCAGGGGACAGTTTCCAATACCGAAAGATTACATTTATCTTAACACTGGTGGACTTGGTTCTTCACCTTATGTTGTGAGCCAAAGGGTTAAAGAGGAGATGGATAACCTTGACAGGTTCCCCACGCCGAATCACGATATTGAAAAATGGTGGAAGATAAAAGAAAAGTTTGCAAATTTTTTGAACTGTGATAAAGAAGAGATCGCATTCGTTGGATGTGCGACTGAAGGGATTAATATAATTGTCAATGGTTTACCGCTTAAAAATGGGGATGAAGTGATTTTGACGACACATGAGCATGTAGCTGGGAATTTACCACTTCTAAACAGAGCTAAAAGAGATGGTATTGTTCTCAAGACATTTGAGCCAGATACAGCAAACTGGCGTGGAAATCTTGAAATGATTGAAAAGTTGATGACTAAAAAAACGAGGTTGATTTTCGTAAGCCATGTCACATGTACAACGGGTCAGCGACTTCCAGAGAAAGAGATATGTAAGTTTGCAAAAGATAAAGGTATATGGGTTTTCCTTGATGGAGCACAAGCTCCGGGGATGATGCCTGTAAATTTAAGGGAATATAACTGCGATTTCTACACAACAAGCGGTCATAAGTGGCTTATCGGACCGAAGAGAACTGGAATTCTTTATGTTAAAAAAGAACTTCTTGATGTAGTAAGACCATTGACAGTTGGGGGTTATTCAGATGCTGGTTATAGCATAGAAAAAAATGAGCTCAAGTTTCAACCGTCTGCGCAAAGATTTGAATACGGGACGCAAAACCCAGCTTTGTTTTTCGGGCTTGAGACAGCGCTTGATTTCATCAACGCAATCGGAATTGAAAGAATTTGGGAACATAACAGAGCACTTGCGGAATCGTTTTATCAAGAGCTACTTAAAATTCCAGAGGTTGAAGTTTTATCCCCAGCCGATGAAAGCTTTAGAACTGCGATGATAACTTTCAAGATGAAAAATTTAAGCTACGATAAAATAGTTGCACATCTTGCTGAAAGAAGAATCAGAGTGCGACCCGTGACAGAGGGAAATTTGATGGCTGTCAGAGTCTCATTCCACCTTTACAACAATGAGATGGATGTTGCAAAAATTTTGGCTGAAGTTAAAAATCTTGCCAAATCGTGAGGGCAAAAATTTTCATCCTCATATTTACGCTTGGGATTTTCCTGAGGGTCTTTCTACTTGATGAGGAAAGTTTATGGCTTGACGAAGGGACATCTCTGAAAATTGCGAAGCTGAAAACTTTGGAGATTGTAAAACTTGAATCAGACGCAAATCCACCTCTTTATTATCTTATCCTTCACTTTTGGATAAAAATTTTCGGCGATTCTGAGTTCTCAGTTCGTTTTCCATCTGTCATTTTCGGCTCCGCTACAATTTTCATCGTTTTCAAGCTTCTATCCAGTTTTGATAGGGAAGTTGCGCTTTTATCATCTCTTTTGACAAGCATTTCAACTTTTCTTGTGTTTTACTCCCAGGAGGCAAGGGCATATTCACTTTTTTTGATGATTTCAACGCTATCTTATCTTTTCTTGCTTGAAGCGTTGAAAAGGGGGGAAATGAAATTTTTCATCTTTTACACATTAAGCGTTGTTTTGATGCTTTACACTCACATTTATTCTTTTTTCATCGTTTTTTCTCACATTGTTTTCGTTCTGCTTTGCTACGCTAATAGAATTAAAAAATTTTCGTTTTTCTTCTCTCTGTCTTTGCTTTTTTACATTCCGAGAGTAATCGTGGTTTTAAATCAAGCCAAGAAAATAGTTTCTCAAGGTTTCTGGCTACCAAGGCCTAGCTTTGTTGATATTGGGAAAACATTGATCCAATTTTCTGGGGCCACTTACCCAATGCCAAGGGATGAAGCGGGAAATGTGATTTTGAAAAGTTTTATCATTGAATATTCTTCTTCGGCAATTTTGCTTTTTATTTTAGGCGTTTTGATTTTTGTCTTGCATTTGAACTTCAAAAGGGTTAATCCCGAAAGAAGAAAGTTTATTTTCATGCTTTGGATTTGGTTTCTTTCGCCGATAATTTTGCCATTTATTCTTTCCCAGTTTTTAACTCCTTTTTATTTCACAAGATACGCCATCCCGTCGTCGGTTGCTTTTTATATGCTTGCTTCAATGGGGATTGAATTCGTTCGTAAGGAATTTAAAGATATCATTTTGGTCTTAGTCTTTGTTCTCTCAGTTGTTAATCTCGTTTGGTATTATGCAAAGACGAACAAGGAACAGTGGCGAGAGGTAGCGAAATTTGTGGAGGAAAGAATAGAGGAAAATGACTTAATAGTTGCGAGCAAGTATGTCTTTTACTACTATTTCAAGAGAACAGATGTCAGAACTTTCAGTTTTCAAGACCTTTCTGGTGAAGAAGCTGAAAAACACATTAGATATTTTCTCTCTATCGTCGGAGGTTACAAGAGGATATGGTTTGTTTCATCCCATCCGTGGGAGGTTGAAGGGATCGCTCTTGAGAATCTGAAGCGTTTAATGAATTTAAATTCAAGAAAGAGATTTCTCGGGATAGAGATTTTTTTGTTTGAAAGGCGAGATTAAGCGTCAAGTATTTTGTCTTCAAGTCGCATATAGCCACGTATCAAGTGGCTTATCCCGAAGCGTAATGGTTCAGGTGGCCAGGGTATGGTTTTTCTGTTTACGAAGAAAATTTCAGTTAAGTCAGTTTTTCTTTCAAGGAGTAAATCCGCAAGCAGTTTACCGTTTAAGTTTGTAAGTGAGACGCCATGACCGACGCAGCCTAGGCTATAATAGGCATTTTCATTCCCTATTTTTCCGATCGCAGGTGCCATATCAATTGTGACAGAGACTGGACCGCCCCATTGGTGTGTGAATTTGACATCTTTTAAGACGGGGAAAAGTTTTTTGACATAGTTTTTCAATTCCTTGAAAATTCTTTCATTTTCATCAAGGTTCATATTCTTCCCAAAGGCTACCCCGACATCTCCACCGCCCATAAGCAAGCGGTTATCTTTCGTGAGCCGATAATAATGGACAAGGTTTCGCGCGTCTTCAATTCCTTGTCTATTTTTCCAGCCAACATCATTGAAAAACTTTTCATCAAGCGGTTCAGTTAAAACTATGTAAGTAAAAGCTGGAACCTGTTTTCGTTTAAGTTGGGGAAAAAGATGTGAGAAGGCGTTTGTAGCGAACAAAATTTTCTTCGCTGTGATTTCACCCTTTCCGGCTTTGATTTTAAAGTTTGAATTTTCTTTTCTTGCTTCAAAAACAGGGGAAAACTCAAAAATTTTAACACCGAGTTCAAGATTCAAATTTCTAATCCCCCAAGCAAGTTTTGCTGGGTTTAATAAAACACATCTTGGTTCCCACCAAGCGCCAAGATAAAGGGGACTGTTGACCTCTCTTCTCACTTCTTCCTGTGAAAGCCATTCTATACCCTCTATTCCAAGTGAACGCACAAGGTCTATTTCGTGTTTAATCCTTTTTACATAGGGCTTTGATGTTGCTACCCTTAAAAATCCTGGTCTTTCGTAATCGCAATCAATTTTGTTTTCTGTGATGAATTCGCTTAAATAATCAACTGCTTTCTCCATATAATGATGGGCTTGAACGGCTTTATCCTTGCCAAATCTTAAAGCAGTTAAGCTGAAGGTTAAACCGAAAAGCGTCATTCCAAAGCCGGCGTTTCTACCGCTTGCTCCATATCCACAGATTTGTGATTCAACTATGGCAACATCAAGCGACGGTTGAGCTTTTTTAATGTGATACGCGGTTGAAAGTCCTGTGAAACCACCACCAATTATTGCGATGTCAACTTTTAGATGTCCTTTTAATTCCGGTTGTGATTTAAATTCACCAGCTGTTTCAAGCCAAAAACTTTTTCTCCTGAATGTTTCCATCTTTTTAATCTTTCATATGCTCAAGATAAGTTGTCTGATGTGAAGGGTCGGCAAGAATTAACTTTCTAAAGTATGTTTCTTTGTTCTTTGCGTTCCTGAAAATTTCCACAAGTTCAAGATATTTCGCGTCAAAGAAAAGTTTTACAAGCGTTGATGTTTGATTGATGTTGTTTTTTATGTTCAACATAACATCAATAACGGAATCAATCGTTGCTATTGCTTCATCGGGTTGTTTTTGCATTATGTCAAGACCATTGTAGTGATAATTGTACATTGCTTTTCTAAAGTCGGAATACTTCGGGTCAAGAAGTTCGTTTATCAAATTATATCTGCTATAGCCAGATGCGACCCTTTGCCATCCCCTTGAGAATTTTGAAGATTGAGCGTTCGTGCAAATTCTAAAAGCTTTCTCAAAAAATTCCGTCCCACCGAAAGGTTCATAAGTGTCAAAATCGTAGCCAATTATGATATAGACATAGAAATCAATCAAACTTAAAAGTGGATCAAAACGGAATTCATCGTGATATAGAGGTGCATTTTTGTCGTAGACGAAATCAACTTTATCGTCAAGTATCCTTAAAATTGCCGTGCTTTTGTCAGAGTCATAAATTTTCCTTTGTGAGCCGATGAAAATCTGAGCTTGATAATTGTTGCCACTTGCTGAGGTAAAGAAAATGTTCATAGTGCACTGAATTTTTTCACCACCGAGGTCGACATTCGTCCATTTGTAATTGTTGATGTATCGTTGAATTTTTTCGGCGAAGTCAGATAGGTCAGCTTTGTTTTGCGGTGGGAGCTGTTCGAAATTAACGGTGACTTTACAATCAATCTCCTGTGAATTTGAAAAGCCGATGATGAAAATAAAAAGGATGGGGAGAAAAAGTCGCTTCATTTTTTATTTGTCTTTTATCTTTTCCAGGAGTTCTTGTGCCTCTTTTCTAAATTGAGGATCATCCTCATCTTCGGTTGGAAGTTCTGGTATTTTCATCAAATGTTCCTTCGCTTTTGCGTAATTTTTGACTTCAATATAAGCTTTCGCAGCGTCAAGGCGATACATTATAAATGTCGGTCTCAAGCTTATCGCCTTCTCGTAATTTTTTATCGCTTCCTCATAACTTGCCCAGCCAAGTCCGAGGAGATTGCGAGCAAATTTAGGTCTTTCACATAATTTGGCGTGTGTTCTGCCGAGGACATAGTATGCGACGCTATTGTTTGGATCAAGTTGAATTGCTTTCTCACAATCCTTTTTCACTTCTTTTACAAGGTCAATTGACTCCCAAACCCCTTTGAAGAGTGCAATTCTACCAAGAGCTATTGCCCTGCGCGTATAACCCATTGAACCATTTGGATTGACCTTTATTGCAAGCTCAGCGAACTCCCTCGCTTTTTCGTACATTTCAAGTTGCTTTTTCTTTTCCTCTTTGGTATTTGCGGGCAGATGCTCCCCGATGTCAACATAGACCTTGCTTAACTTCCAAAGGACATCGTAATTTTGCGGGTCAATTTTATAAGCTTCTGTATACTTTTCAAGCGCTTTGTAATTGTCAAATTTCTTCTCTGAAAACTCGTCCCCATCGGCTATAAGTTGCTTTACTTTTTCATTTGATTGCGATAAAGTTTGTGTTAATAAAAGTATGAGAAAAGAGAGAAGAAAAATGAAACAACGCTTCATTGCTCTCTCCGAATTTATTTTTAACCAATTTAATCGCCCATTTTCAACCTTCTTATCTCATCGCGGATTTTAGCAGCTCGTTCGTAATCTTCTTTCTTTATTGCCTCTTCAAGTTGTCTTTGAAGTTCAGCAAGTTTTTCTTCTTTTGAAGTTGGTTTCGGTGTTCTCTTGGGCGCTGGGGGTTCGGTTATATCTTCGTCAGATAAGCTTGGATTTTCTTCCTCCTCTTCTATTTCCTCAGCTGAGGTTTCCTCTTCTGGTGCAAATCCAGCTTCTTCCATGACTTCTTCATTTACATATATTGGTGCGCCACATCTTATCGCTACCGCTATAGCATCGCTTGGTCTTGAGTCAATCTCGTAAGTTAAACCATTTAGCTCAAGATAAATTTTCGCATAAAATGTCCCATCTCTTAAATCCGTCACTACGACCTCAATCATTGAAACGCCAAGCCCATCAAGTATATTTTTTATCAAATCGTGTGTCAAGGGTCTTGGTGGTTTTACGTTCTCCAACTCAAGTGCGATAGCTTGGGCTTCAAAGGAGCCGATGATTATAGGAAGACGTCTATCACCCCCAACCTCTTTCAATATCAAAGCGTAAGAACTCGGTCCAGTCGGCGTCGCAGATAAACCAACTATGTCAACTTGAATTTTCCTCACTTTTATCAGTCCTCCTTGATTTTAAAATTATTGCTTCCCTAAAACTTTTTTTAATTCTTCAATCAAAGCTGGAACAACTTCAAACAAGTCCCCTGCGATACCATAGTCCGCAACCTGGAAAATTGGGGCGTCTTTATCTTTGTTGATCGCAACTATCACTTTTGAAGAAGACATCCCCGCAAGATGCTGAATTGCTCCCGATATTCCAATTGCGATATAAAGTTTTGGAGATACAGTTTTACCTGTTTGTCCAACTTGTTCGTCGTGCGGACGCCATCCGGCATCAACAACAGCTCTTGACGCCCCAACTGCTCCACCGAGTATTTCTGCAAGTTCTTCAATCATCTTGAAATTCTCAGGTGCTTTCAAACCCCGCCCACCTGAAACAACTATATCTGCTTCGGTCACATCAAGCTTGCCTTTCGTTGAAGCCACCGTCTCAAAAGCCACGACAGAAAAATCATCATCAGTTAAATTGACCTCAAACCTTTCAACCTCAGCCGGCTTCCCGTCGCTTTCACCAGCTGTGAAGACATTTGGTCTCAAAGTGTAAATTTTTCTTTCCGAGTTTATCTTGACCTTAATAAAAGCTTTACCCGCATATACAGGTCTTGTGGCGATTATCTCCCCGTCTTCAACTTTTAAATCAGTGCAATCAAGCGCAAATCCAGCATCAATTTTACCAGCAACCCTTGGTGCTAGTTCCTTACCCATTGCGGTTGCTGACATAAAGATATAATCAACATCATATTTATTGACAACTTCAGATATAACTTTTGAATATGCGGTAAGTGAATATGAACCAAGCCGATCGTCTTGAACGACGATGACTTTTTCTGCTCCGTATCCGCCGAGTTCAGGTGCTAACTTTGTTGCATTTTCATCTCCTATAACAAGCGCTAAGAATTCAGCTGAAATTTCATCTGAAATTTTTCTCCCTGTTCTTACCGCCTCAAAAGCTGATTTTTTAAATTTCCCTTCCCTTTGTTCCGCAAATGTTAAAACTCTTTTTGCCATTTGACATCTCTTTGAATTTGTTTTAAAATAAGTATTATCAAATTATTTTGCAACTATAAAATTTCAAATAACCTTTGCTTCCTCCCTTAACAACCTGACAAGCTCAGAGACAGCGCTTGCATCAGTGCCAATTATTCTACCTGGTTTCTTCGGCGGAGGTAAAAGCATTTCAATTACTTCTGTTTTGTTATCAAATTTGGGCGCTTCTCTTTCTTCAACTGGTTTGTTTTTCGCTGCCATTATCCCCTTCAATGAAGGATATCTTGGTTCATTTAATCCCCGTTGAGCTCCAATTACAATTGGAAGTTTACCACGGACCTTCTCCCTTCCACCCTCAATTTCGCGTTCGGCTATCAACGTTCCATCTGAATTGATCTCAAGCTTGACAACGACAGTTATTGACGGTAGACCAAGAAGTTCGGCAACTAAACTTGGCATCGCTTGGTCATCGTAATCAATTGATTGTTTTCCGAAAAATATGATGTCTGGCGAGAGCTCTTTTAAAACTTCGGCTAATGCTTTAGCGATTGAAAAGGTATCTCTTTGTGAGTCGTCTTTTAAAAGTATTCCTCTGTCTGCACCCATTGCCAATGCCTTCCTTATGACCTCAACATTTTCACTACCACCAAGCGATATGACAACGACTTCACCCCCGAACTTTTCTTTTGTCTTAAGAGCTTCTTCAACAGCAAATTCATCATATGGATTTAAAATGAAGTTTACACCCGATTTGTCAATTGTTTTTCCATCTGGACCAATTTTTACTCTTGTTTCAGTATCAGGGACTCTGTTTACACAAACAGCAATTTTCATAGTAGGTTGAATTTTTGTTTTTGTTTGTTCGTTTAAAATTTATGAAAATTCAAACAATGGTAAAATTTCAATATTTCGCTTTAACTTTATACTTCGGGTTTCAATATCGTGAGCATTAATTACAAAAGAAGATTTTAATCTCTCCCAATCTTTGTCTCTAATTGTTAGAATTTTATCAAGATATATACTCACATAACAACCGTTTATTTTTGTTTCGCTCGCTTTTAGAAGATTTTCTTCGGTTATTTTTACATATTTTTGGTCAATATCTACAACTATAAATTTTCTCCCAAGTCGCTTTGCTGCAACTGCAGTTGTTCCTGTTCCAGAAAATGGATCAAACACAATGTCGTTCTCATCGGTAGTCATGAGTATTAATCTCTCAAGAAGTGGGACGGGCAATTGGCAAGGATGATCATTTCTTCTTTTTTTGTGTCTTATTCTGTGAATATCCGTCCAAACATCGGAAGCAAGGGGACCGAAAGGATGCATCTTTTCTTTCTTACCTCCATAATCTTGAAGAACTATATTACATTTCCTACATCTCGGGTGAGATATTCTTATATCATAAAATTTAAATCCCTTCGGTTGTTTTGTATACCATAAAATTCCATAATGTGTGGGTAAAAGCGTCTTACCAAGAGGTGCTCCCATAGCATCCCACGCTATCCAGTGCCTGAAATAGGCAATTTCATTAAGAATACCGGCAAAATATGTAAGCCATTTTGGTATATTATGAACGAAAATTGAACCCGTTGGTTTTGTTATCCTTACCAATTCCCTTAACCATAACTTACACCAGCGAAGGTATTCTTCGCTACTTTTTTTATCCTCGTATTTGCCATATTTTTTGCCTAAATTGAATGGCGGGTCAGCAAAAACCATATCAATTGAATCATCCGGAATGTTTTTCATAACCTCTAGCGCATCGCCTAATATGACTTTATTTATAAGTTCCCTCATCGTTATTTATTATTTTTTTGAGAAACTTTTTAAATCTTTTAATTTCATCTTCGTGAAATGTGAAAACATCGTCAAAAGCCCTAATCATTTTTCTCAAATCACTTTTCCGCACATACCATCCTATCCCATCAATAAAACCTATAAATTTTGCATTCTCGTAGAATTTTTTTATAGATTTCCCGACCTCTATTTAAGTTTTTGCTTTATCTCCCATTCCTGAGCTCGTAGTTGTTTCATATGAACATTCAATTATAACTTTTGGATTTTTCTTATCGGGGATTATAAAATCAAGATTTCTCGGTATATGTTTTAGCTTGCCACCTGTATAATCCACATTTAATTCTTTAAGCAACTCTTTCAAGATTACCTCAGGGTTATTCATTGAGCTTGCTGAATATGAGCCTTTGATTTTGTATCTAATAAGGGTATCAATTAGTGAAGAGATTTCAAGTTTTAATTTTCTTATATCAAGTTTTTTAAACTCAAAAAGCGGAATGACTTTGCTAAGAATGGGAATTGTTGCGCCCTTAAAAAATAAACTAATAATACCCTTTGCGAATTCTTCATTTTCTTTTATCATCTTTTTCACTCTACCAATTTTCCATTCTTGCTCATTGTTGGCTCTAAACCATAGATTTTTGTGTGTGATTTTTGTTAGTTGTTTATCGTTACTTATTCTTATAAATGTCAAAATACGAAGTAAACTTTCTTGTGATAACCCAGTTATAGTCAGCAAAACATCAAGTCCGTTTTCTTTCTCCGTTATTAGTTTGATGAAGAGATCTTCACTTAAACCGTTTCTATCAATTTCATCTTTTAAAACCAAAATTTCTTGAACCATAGAATGGATATACGCTTCATTTTTTTCTTCAAAATCGCGGTTCCGAAAATAGAAGGTGTTTTTTTGTATGACCGTTCTAAACTTTTCTTCTTCGTTAGCTGACATTTTTACATTTTTATCTTGATTTAGTCACTTAAAAGATATTCAATTTTCATCAAATCTTCCAAATTTGTCTGAAGACAAAGCCATCCCCCTTAAGAAATGTAAAGCGGAAGCGAAAATTTTCTGTGCAAAAACTACTTCTTTTCACCCGCTAATTTTCCAATCCCATATGCTACGGCGAACAAAAGACAGGTTTGAGCGAAGTTGTGCCAGGTCGCATTTGCAAAAATGATGCTATGCCCAATGATCTTGCCCAAGAGCCCAATGATTAAGCTTAACAATGCCAAGACCATTCCCGCAAGCACTATTCTATTCATTTCTTCCTCCGAAAATTATGTTTGTGGGATCACAAGTAAAGTTAAAAAATAAATGTGATAGTGTCAAGGGGGGTATAAAAAAATGGGCGTGCAATCAGCACGCCCTGAAGGAATTACTTTAGAGTATCACCTTCGCTGTTATTGCAAAACCTATGTCGCGCGAGTTAGCTAAACCTTTTGCGATTTCATTTTGAAGATAAAATCTTTCACCTATCCTCGCACCGAAGAAAACACTTGTTGAGTATTCACTTTTTGTTAATCTTTGTCCTGCATAGCTACTGCTGTGAACGCTGGCATATTCTGCGCCGACGCCAATTATTCCAATTTCGTTGAATGTGTAGAATATCCCAGCGTGAGCGCCAAGTGTAAACTCTTTGCTTTCAAGCCCATAACTTGCTGTCGGATGGATAACATAGGTAAAGTTTGAAGCACGAAAGATATTCGGGATGGAAATTTCAAATTCGTTTGACTTTTCATTTAATTTTCCTCTGTGCGCAAAAATTAGGTCAAGTGTGTAACTACCCGTCAAAGTTGAGTAAAGATTATAAACCCCGCTAATCCCGTAATAATCAATTTTAAACTCATTCCTCACCTTTTCATCCGAACCGAGTGTAAATTGAAGCGAAAAGTTTTGCGCTAACCCATAATAGATACTGCCCATTGACAAGAAAGTATCTTCACCGGGCAAGCTCAAGCTATTGATTGAGTATTCCCCGTTAAGCTCAAAAACGAGAGATCTGAACGGATAGACCATTGAACCCCTTTTCAGAAATAGATAAGTATCAAAACAAGGGTAGGCGGTTGTGGTGATAAGCGCAAGGATTGCGACTGTGAAAAGAAATCTTTTCATGGCAACCTCCTACTATTTTGGTTTTGTGGATGCTATTTACATTAAAAAGATAGCACGATAAAATGTAAAAGTCAAGTTTTGGTGATTTTTTTAAAAACTTTGATTTTGCTAATTTTTGACAAGAGTTCAAAAAAAATTTCTTCGTGAAAATTGAGAGCGATTTTAATAGATATTCCGGGTCTTTCTGAATTTGAAGATGTTTGGAGGTTGCAATCTTTGATTCATAAGTTCAGGGTTGATGGTAAAATTGATGATGTTTTAATTTTTACTGAGCACAAGCATGTTTATACGATCGGGAAAGCTGGGGATGAGAATGATTTTAAAGTTGGTGAAAATTTTCTATTGGAAGTCGGCGCGAAGGTTTTTAAAATTGACAGAGGGGGGAAAATTACATATCACGGACCCGGGCAGATCGTTTGCTACCCAATTTTTAAACTTGATGAGATCGGTTTGGACATACACTCTTATCTTCGTGCTCTTGAAGAGGTTATAATTCGGACGCTTGATGATTATGGTATAAGGTCTCACAGAAGAAACGGACTTACTGGGGTTTGGGTTGGTGAGAGGAAAATAGCATCAATTGGGATTAAAGTTAGTCATTGGGTGACGATGCATGGTTTCGCGCTTAATGTTAACACGGATTTGAGATACTTTGATTTTATTTTTCCGTGCGGGTTAAAGGATGTTGAGATGACATCAATGAGGAAAATCCTCGGCTTTGATGTTTGTCTTGACGAGGTTAAGAAAAAATTGATAGCGGAATTTGAAGATGTGTTTGGGATTGAATTTTCGGGTGAAGTGAATTCTTTGAAAGAAGGATTAAATTTTTTAAAATAAGGAAAAACAAAAATAGAAGTTTGCTATGAGCAAGAATTTGAACAAACAGGTTGGTTTGGAGAACTCTATTGAAGCTGGGGTTGGGTTAAAGCCGGAGCTTCTGATTCAATCTTTGAAGTCAATGTATGTGGCAAGGCAGATAGATGAGAAGGCGATGAGGCTTTTGAAACAGGGTAAGGTCTTTTTCCATATAGGTGTTTCGGGTCATGAAGCGATTCAAGTTGCGAGCGCAATGAATTTGCGTCCGGGATATGATTGGGCTTATCCGTATTATAGGGATTGGGCGTTTGTTTATCAATTGGGTGTTTCGCTTGAAGAGCTTTTTTATAGTGTTTTTGGAAGGGCTGATTGTCCAGCAACTGGTGGTAGGCAGATGCCAGCTCATTTTGGGAAAAAGGAGTTAAGGATTATAACTCAGTCAAGTCCGACCGGGACTCAATATCTTCAAGCTGTTGGAACCGCAATGGGTTGTGTCAGAGATGGAACTGATGAGGTTGTTTATGTGTCTGGTGGAGATGGTTCAACGAGTGAGGGTGAATTTCACGAGGCGCTAAATTGGGCAAGTAAAGATAAACTTCCAGTTATATTTGTGATACAGAACAACAGGTATGCGATTTCAGTGCCAATTTATGAGCAGACCGCTGGGGCTTCTGTGGCTAAAATTGGTGAGGGATTCTTTGGTCTTGGGGTTTATGAAATTGATGGAACAGATTTTTTTCAAAGTTATCAGACCGTTAAAAAAGCGGTTGAAAGGGCAAGGGCTGGTCAAGGACCGACGATGATAGTTGCCAATGTAGTTAGGTTGATACCGCATTCTTCATCTGATGACCATAGGAAGTATAGAAGCCCAGAGGAACTTGAGCGTGAGAGGTTGAACGATCCGATATTGAAGATGGAAAATTTACTTGTCAAGGAGGGTATTTTAACAAATGAAGAAATTCAAAGAATTTATGATGAATTAAATGTTGAGATAGAGCGAGCAATTGAACATGCTGAAAGAAAGCCGTATGCTTCTCCTGAAACTGTTATGTTGCATGTTTATGCACCTGAGGAGACGAGAAAGTTAAAATATGAGGCGAGTGTTCCTTCTGGGAAGCCGATTGTTATGGTTGATGCGATAAATCATGCGCTTCATGAGGAGATGGAGTTAAACCCAAAGATGGTCGTTTATGGTGAGGATATAGCTGATCCCAAAGGTGGCGTCTTTACTGCAACCAAAGGATTGACGACAAGGTTTGGTAAGAGCAGGGCATTTAACTCACCTCTTGCGGAAGCAAGCATTGTTGGGACGGCGATCGGTCTTGCTGTTAAGGGATATAAACCAGTTGTTGAAATTCAATTTGGTGATTATATCTGGCCAGCTATGATGCAGATAAGAGATGAGCTTGCGCCGTTCAGATATAGGTCAAATGGGAACTGGAGTGCCCCGGTTGTCATTCGCGTTCCCGTTGGAGGTTACATTCACGGCGGGCATTATCATAGTCAAAATATTGAGGGATTTTTTGCACATCTTCCGGGGATTTTCATCGCTTACCCATCAAACGCTGCCGATGCGAAGGGTCTTTTAAAAACTGCTTGTAGAATTGAAGACCCCGTGCTTTTCCTTGAGCATAAAGCACTTTATCGTTCACCACAAGCGATGTCACCCGAGCCAGACAAGGATTATCTGTTACCATTTGGAAAAGCCCAGATAAAAAAACCAGGAAAAGATGCTACGATTGTAACTTGGGGATTAATGGTTTATAAATCGCTTGAAGCAGTTAAAATTATTGAGCAAAGATATGGCGTTGAAATTGAAGTCATTGACATAAGGACAATAAACCCGCTTGATAAGGAAACGATTTTGGAGTCGGTCAAAAAGACGAGCAGAGTTTTAATCGTTCATGAGGACACACTTACAGCTGGGTTTGGAGCTGAGATTTCGGCGATGATTTCCGAAGAAGCATTTGAATATCTTGACGCTCCGATAAAAAGAGTCGCTGGTATTGATGTTCCGGGAATTCCTTACGCACCGACGCTTGAAGATGCTGCATTGCCCCAGACGGATTGGATTGTTAAGGCGCTTGATGAGTTGTTAAAATTTTAAATAAAATTGGGTGAATACCATGCCAGTTGTGACAATACCCAGAGCGTTAAGAGAAAAGCTCGGTGATGAAGCAACGGAGTCGCTGGTGGAGTTTTTGAATCAGGTGTTACAAGGTTCAAAGGAGGATGTAATATCATTATCAGGAGAGAAATTTGAAAGGCGACTCGCTGAGGAGTTCGCGAAATTTGATTCAAAGTTAATGGAGGAAGTAGCCAAGGTGAACAAACGAATTGATGAACTCAGTGCAAGGATAACCGAAGAAGTTGCAAAACTTGATGCAAGGATAACGGAGGAAGTTACAAAACTTGATGCAAGGATAACCGAAGAAGTTACAAAACTTGATGCAAGGATAACGGAGGAAGTTACAAAACTTGATGCAAAGATAACTGATGAAACCACAAAGTTAGAGGCGAGAATTAATCAACGCATAACTGAAGAGGTTTCAAAACTTCGTGTAGAGATGTCGTCTTATTATGCGTCAATTGTGAGATGGATGTTTATCTTTTGGGTTGGACAGATTGGGGTTATAATTGGGATTTTATTCGCGTTTTTCAAGAGATAATTAACAAAAAAGTTGAGGTTTCGGTATGAGAGTAGAGGTCATTATGCCCAAGATGGGCGAAAGCTTACAAGAGGGGACAATTTTAAAATGGCATAAAAAACCCGGTGATAAAGTCCAAAAAGATGAAATTTTGCTTGAGATAAGTACAGATAAAGTTGACACAGAGATACCATCGCCTGCAAGTGGAATTTTAGCTGAAATTCTCTACAAGGAAAATGAAACAGTTGCAGTTGGGACGATAATTGCATATATTGAGACAGGGGGATCAGCCGTTTTTGAAACCGGGGAGGGAAAGGGGGTTGAGACAAAAGCGGAGGAAAAAGTAGTTTTTGAAGAGAAACCTTATACTGGGGTTGAGGAAATCCCAGCGAGGACGAAAAGGTTTTATTCGCCTGTTGTAAGGGAGATAGCAAAGCGTGAGGGGATATCAATTGAAGAGCTTGAGAAAATCCCTGGGACTGGACACGGTGGGAGGTTGACGAAAAATGATCTTCTGAATTATATTGAAATGAAGAAGAGAAAAGTTGAGGTCAAGCCGAAATTTGAACCAGTCAAGGAGATTGAGGAAGTTAAACTTCCTGAAGTTAAGCCGGTGGAAGAAGTTTATCCCGAAGGAAAGGTTGAAGTTATTGAGATGAGCCATGTCGTTAAAGCGATGGCTGAGCATATGGTTCGCAGTGTTAGGACATCGCCCCATGTTTCAGCCATTTCCGAATGTGATATGACGCAGATAATTTCTTTTATTGAGAGAAATGCTGATGAATTCCAGAAAAGGGAGGGCTTTAAGTTAACTCTGACGCCTTTCATTGCCGATGCGGTTGTGAAGTCATTGAAAGAGTTCCCGCTTATAAATAGCAGTGTTCAAGGTGATAAGATAATTGTAAAAAAATACATAAATCTTGGAATCGCTGTTGCAACTGATTATGGTTTGATCGTTCCTGTTGTTAAAAATGCGGATGAGAAAAATTTCATTGGGCTTGCGAGGGCAATCAACGATATAGTTATGCGAGCGAGAAATAAGAAATTGACCCCGGATGATATTCAAGGTGGAACTTTTAGTATAACGAATTATGGCGTTTTTGGGAATATAATTGGGACGCCGATCATAAATCAACCGCAAGTTGCGATTCTTGGAGTTGGGGCTGTAAAGAAAAGACCCGTCGTTTTGACGAAAAACGGCGAGGATTTCATAGCAATTCGTTCAATTGCATTTTTAACTTTGTCGTTTGACCATAGGATTATTGACGGAGCTCTTGGTGGGAGATTTCTTGAAAGGGTTGTTTATTATCTTGAAAACTTTGATTTCAAAGGGGTAATCTAAAATAAAATAAGAAAATTTTATGCGAAGGGTTCTTTTTGCTTTATTCGTCTTCCTGTTTTTCGCTTGTGGGCAAAAGGGAGACCCAAAGGTTGAAAAGTTTGATTATTTAAAGTTTCATTATGATGCGATTGTTGCGGATACACACAACGATGTTCTATTAAGGGCTATGGAAGGTGAGGATATAAGTGTTGAAACCAAGCGTGGGCATAGCGATCTTGTCAGATTAAAAAAAGGTGGTGTTGATATACAAGTTTTTGCAGTTTGGGTTGATCCAGTTGCTTTTGAGAAGAATCCCTTTAAGAGGGCGAAGGATATGATAGACACGCTTTATTCAATAGCAAGGAGAAACGCGGATAAAATAGATGTTGTGCGAAATTCAGCTGAGCTTGAAAAAGCGCTCTCGGAAGGGAAAATTTGCGCTGTGATAGGGGTTGAAGGTGGTCATGCGATTGAAAATAGCATTGAGAAACTTGAGGAACTTTATAAGCTTGGTGTAAGGTATTTGGGTTTGACTTGGAATAACAGCACCGACTGGGCAAGTTCGGCATTTGATGAGACGACAAACCCGAATAAAGTTGTTGGTTTAAGTGAGTTCGGGAAAAAAGTTGTTGAGAAGATGAACGAACTCGGGATTATAGTTGATGTATCTCATCTTGGTGAGAAAGCGTTTTGGGATGTCGTAAAGATAACCAAGAAGCCGATAATAGCATCGCACTCAAGCGTTTACAAATTATGTCCACATTATAGAAATTTGAAAGACGAGCAGATAAAGGCAATTGCCCAGACAGGCGGTGTTGTTTTCGTTAATTTTTATGCGGAGTATATTGATTCCACCTTTAACACAAAAAGAAAACGACTTGAGGAGAAATATAAAGCTCAATTTGACTCTGTAAGGGCTCTTTATGAACACGATCAAAATGCGTATAGACAAGCGAGACGTCAATTGATGCTTAAAATTGCGGAGGAACTTCGCCCACCGCTTGATGTTTTAATTGACCACATTGATTACATAGCAAAGCTTGTTGGAGTTGATCATGTTGGACTTGGTTCGGACTTTGATGGCATAAGCGTAACTCCACTTGAAATGGATGATGTAACATTTCTTCCTAATATAACGAGAAAGCTATTTGAGAGAGGGTATTCACCGGAGGATGTGAAAAAAATTCTTGGGGGGAACTTTCTTAGAGTTTTCAAGCAAGTTTGTGGATAAAAAACTAAAGGAGGGAGATCTATGAAATTAATGAAAGTTTTATTTCTTCTTGCTTTGTTTTCTTTTTTGACTTTGGCGCAAGATTTGGACCTGCTCCCACCGTCTTTTTTCAAGTCAAATCGTGAGCAGTTTATGAAGGAGATAGGTAATGAGGCGGTCGCGATTTTTTATTCAAATTCGTTAAAAACACGATCAAATGATGTTGAATATAGGTTTAAGCAAGATAACAATTTCTTTTATTTGACTGGCTTGAATGAGCCGGATGCAGTTCTTGTTCTCATCCCATCTGGCATTTCACGTTCCGTTTTGAAACTTGCATCAAGGGCGACAGGTAAGTATTATGATTTAACGCTTGATACAATAAAGAGTGATTTTAAAATTCGTGAGATTTTATTCATCAAGGAAAGGGATTCGCTTCGTGAGGTTTGGACTGGGAGGACGCTTGGAACAAAAGGTGCGGTTGAAAAACTTGGTTTTCAATTTGCTCTGCCGATAGATGAATTTAAAAGTGTGATAAGAGGAATAATTTTTTCAAGCCGTGCGAAAACGGTTTATTTCCCATATCCTTTTGATTGTCAGGAGGGAATTTTAAAAGAGATAGTTGAGGTGATTAAGTCAGTTGTTAACTCTCAGCGAAGTCGGGTTCAATTTGCTGATCCAACCCCTATACTTGCGAGGATGAGGATGATTAAAAAACCAGAGGAGATTGAACTTATAAAAAAAGCTGTAAGCATAACGACTAAGGCGCATAAGCAAGTTATGATGTCTTGTGAGCCAGGGATGTATGAATATGAACTTCAAGCGGTGGCTGAATATATTTTCACAAAACTTGGGGCGGAATATCCGGCTTTCCCTTCAATTGTTGGCTCGGGTGAAAATTCAGTCATACTTCATTATAGTTCAAATAGGAAAAAGATAAACGATGGAGATTTGATTGTTGTAGATATTGGGGCGGAGTATCATAATTATTGTGCCGATGTCACAAGGACGATCCCAGCAAATGGAAGATTTTCACCAGAGCAAAGGGAAATTTATGAGATTGTTTTAAAAGCACAGGAAGAAACGATAAAATTGGTTCGCCCCGGGGTAAGCTTTATTGACCTTCAATTCAAAGCTCGTGATGTTATAGCCGAGGGTTTGATTAAACTTGGCATAATAAAAGATAAGAGCGATGTGACAAAATATTTCATGCATGGCGTCACACATCATCTTGGGCTTGATGTTCACGACATTGGCATTCCTGGAAATCTTGAGCCTGGGATGGTTATAACGATTGAGCCGGGGATTTACATTCCAGCGGGTTCTGATTGCGACCCGAAATATTGGAACATTGGTGTTAGAATTGAAGATGATGTCCTTGTCACGAAAGATGGTTATGTTGTATTATCAGCGGATGCGCCGAAAACAATTGAGGAAATAGAACGTCTTATGAAAAGGAGAGGCATCGGAAATGAACTGATTGATTGAATTGCAACGATTTTTCGCTTGCATTTTTTGAATTTGTGGATTAAATTGACATCGCTTTGGATAACAAAGAGATTTTAGTTTTATGAAACCGCTTTATCTTGTAATGCCCGATGGGACGGTCAAGCAGATAAATCCATTCACGGAAAGTGAGGTTTGGTCTGTTCCAGGGAGAAACAATAAGCCGATAACGAACGAAGTCCCAGAGACGGCTAAACCGCTTGAGGTTCATCCAGTTGAGGATTATTGCTCATTTTGTCAAAAGAGATATTACGAAACACCACCAGAGAAGTCACGGCTTATTAAGCTTCCAGATGGAAGTTACAAAAGAATAGATTATCTACCGCCTGATAAGTACTTTGATAGTGTTGCGGAGTTCAGAAGGGTTGGGAATTTGTTTGAAATTGTCACGCTTGACTACTGGCGTAAAAACTATGAATACAAATTCACGAAGGAAAAAGAAGAGTGGAGGAATCTTTACCTTGAGAACCCAGCGGGGATGAAGCATGTCCTTGATTTGATTCATTATAAACTTCGCATGATGGGGAAGACCGCAGAGGAGATTAATTCAATGCCAACGGAGGAAAAGATAAAGATGGCTGATAGTTTCTTCGGTGGTTGTCATGAATTGATAATTGCTCGTAGACACTACATTGATGGAGCTAAATGGACGAGCGATCTGTGTTCTTCAGGTGAATTGACGCAGGAGGAGCATTACTGGTATTTTAAGTTTACAATTGATGCGATGGTTGATATAATGAAGACAAATCGTTATGTCAGATATATTGCTGTGTTTCAGAATTGGTTGAGACCGGCTGGGGCGTCTTTTGATCATCTCCACAAACAACTTGTTGGGCTTGATGGTTGGGGTGCAACGATTGAAAGGCAAATTGCAATGGTTAGGGAAAATCTGAATGTTTATAATGAGTATGCCGTGAATTTCGCAAGTTATCATAATCTTGTTTTTGCTGAAAATGAAAATGCGATTGCTTTTGCTGGTTTTGGTCATCGTTTTCCAACAATCGCCATCTATTCAAAGTCAAAGGCTGGAAGACCTTTTGAAGTAAGCGATAAAGAACTTCGCGATATGAGCGATCTTGTTCACGCAATTCATGCAGCAATGGGGAATCAAATCCCGTGTAATGAGGAGTGGTATTACACACCTTTTGATTCCGTTTATAAAATGCCTTGGCATATCTTGATAAAGTGGAGGATAAATGTCCCTGCTGGATTTGAAGGGGGAACGAACATTTACATAAATCCGATTACGCCGATTGAGCTTCGCGATAAGCTTGTCCCTCGTCTTTTTGAATTGCGAGATAAAGGGAAAATTTCAAATCTTTTAATAGCTGAGGAATGTAAAGTTGAACCGAACCCACTGAAGTATTATCAGCAGTAGCGAAAAATTAAATTTCATTTTAACCGATGATTAAAAAAGTTTTATTTTTTCTTTTTGTGCTTCCTTGGTTTATCCTGCCACAATCTTACGAATATGATTATCTTGTGAAAAATGCCAGAATAATTGATGGCACAGGTGCTCCTTGGTTTATCGGTGATGTCGCGATTAAAGGTGATAAAATTATCGCTGTGGGCTATAACCTTAATGAAGAAAAGGCAAGGGAAGTCATTAATGCTGAAGGTTTATATCTTGCGCCAGGTTTCATTGATATACATTCGCACGCAAGGGGTGGTTTGGTTTTTGAACCAGTAATGGAAAATCTTTTAAGGCAAGGTGTTACAACTGTTATGGAGGGAAATGATGGTTCATCACCGCTTCCTTTGAGAATTGCTTTTGAGGAACTTGGGAAATTAAAACTTGGAGCTAACATCGGTTTTTTTGTTGGACATGGAAGCGTTAGAGATTCCGTTATGGGTTGGGAAAATAGACAAGCAACGAGGGAAGAGATTGAACGGATGAAGAAAATCGTTGAAGAGGCTATGAAGGAGGGGGCATTTGGAATCTCAACCGGGCTTATTTATCCACCGGGTTCGTTTGCAAATACGGAGGAGATAATTGAACTTGCAAAAGTTGCTGGTAAATATGGTGGGATTTATATAACGCATATGAGAAGTGAATCAAACAAAATTATGGAAGCATTGGAGGAAGCCATTAGAATTGGGAAAGAAGCCAAAATCCCAGTTCAGATAACGCATCATAAAATTGTCGGTCGTGCAAATTGGGGGATGAGCTTGAGAACGCTTTTGCGAATTGAAAGAGCAAGAGAAGAAGGAATTGATATAACACTTGATCAATACCCTTACACTGCAACTCACACTGGGATAACTGTTTTAGTGCCTGGTTGGGCTATGGAAGGTGGAGCGGAAAAGTTAATTGAGAGGTTGAGGAATCCGGAATTAAGAAATTTGATAAAGCAGGGAATAATTGAAAATATGAAAAGTGATCGTGGAAGTGGTGACCCGAATAACATTCAAATTGGAAGTTGCCGATGGAAGCCGGAATATCAAGGTAAGACGCTTTCACAGATTTTGATTGAAAGAGGAGTTGAGCCAAATTTTGAAAATGCTTCTGAGCTTGTCATTGAGATAATTGAAAACGGTGGAGCGATGGCGATTTATCACTCGCTTAACGAAGATGACCTTCAAAGGATTATGCGTTTCCCGTGGACGATGCACGCAAGCGATGGCGGTGTTGCCAAGCCAGGAATGGGGTTCCCGCATCCAAGAACTTATGGAACTTTCCCAAGAGTTATAGCAAGATATGTGAGAGATTTAGGCATATTGACGCTTGAAGAAGCTATAAGAAAAATGACATCACTTCCTGCCTGGCGATTGAAACTTTTCAACCGCGGTCTGATTAGACCTGGGTTCTACGCCGATATAGTTATATTTGACATTGAAAAATTCAAAGATAAAGCAACTTTTGAAAATCCCCATCAATATGCTGAGGGGGTTGTTTATCTTTGGGTAAATGGTGTCCTAACGATAAAAGACGGTAATTTGACAGGAAAAACAGGAGGCAGGATTTTAAAAAGAGGTGAAGAATGATTTTTTGAAATTAAAAGATCTTTCTTTAAATTTAATCCGTATTGTAATTTGTAAAACAAAAGTTTTAGCTCTTAATGTATAGCGTTTTAGTTGCGATTGAGATAATTATAGCGGTTTTGTTGATAATTTTTGTCTTGCTTCAGGCAGGAAGAGGTGGAGGTCTTGCTGGGGCGTTCGGCGGTGCTGGTTTTGGGACTGTGTTTGGGATTAGAAGAACAGCTGATTTTTTGAGCAAAGCAACGATAACTTTGGGAGCGATTTTTCTTCTGCTTGCAATTATAATCAATTTGTTCTTTTTGCCGGGTAAAACACCAGAAAGCGTCAGAGAAAGTATAATTCAACAAAGAGCTAAAACAGTTCCGCCTGTTACTGTTCCTCAACCAACTCAATCTCAACCAGCTGCAACACCGCAGGAACAGAAATAATTTTTATATTGAAATTTTGTGTCTTTCGGTTTCGTAAATTTTGAGTTTCGCGAAGGTAAAAATGAAAAGGTGAAGATGTGGAAGCGCATTTAAAAGCGCACCTGTTAAATGTTTTTACAGGAGCGCTTGAATTTTTATATGTTCTCTTTCCAGTTGTGTCGCTCGTTGTTCTTGCCTACAGGTTGACAGCTGAAACTGGAAAAAGAACTGGTTCATCTCTATTTTTCTTCTCCGCTGTTTTTTATCTCATCGGGGTTTATGAGGGGTTTTACATAACTTTAAGATATGGGCTTATCACAAATTCAGAGCTTATCGTAATTCAGTTGATTTACCTTGCCGGTGGTTTCCTGCTCGTGCTTGGCTCAATCTCACTTTATAATTTCTTCATTAGAATCACAAACATAGGCAATTTAAACACCGCTTTTAAAAAGGTGGCGTTTTTCGGTTTAATTTATGCTATATTCCTGCTTCCCTATTTTTTGACACAATCGTATAGCAAATCGCTTTATGTCTTCACTGATGTTTTCTATGCGTTGATACAGATTCAATTTTTCACTGCTTACTTTATTTTTGGCGAGCTGATTTTTACAAATAAAAACATTTGCGATAAAGCAACAAAAAGAAGCAAGTTCGTCAAAATAATCTCAATTTACTATCTGCTTGAGCCAAATTTATGGCTTTGGGCTTTAAGATCTGAGCTTTCCGAAGCAGTGCTTGATAGAATTTACTTTTTTACGGAAACGGTTGGGGCGATCGTCGCTGGATTTTTAACTTTTAACATTCTTCATATTTTAATTTCCCACACTCCGCTTATCGTCAAGGAGCATAGACATAGGTATATTGGCACTGTAAAGTCGGGTTTTGTACGGCGACTTACATTTATTGCGATTTTTATCGGCGTCACTATAGTGTTTGCGGGGACATTTATAACAGGATTTCTATTTGAGGTTCAAGAACAGATGTTTTTGGAGGAGCTTTCTGTGGATGCCAAATCTTTAAGCGTTTTCGCTCGTGAAAGTGAGCGAGAGATTGAGAGTTTCACTTTAAAAGCTCGGCTTTTGATCAAAGAGGGTTTTAAAACAGAAAACATCAAAGATACGATTAGGAGTTTGAAGGAAAGATACGGCGAGTTAATCTCAAATGTCTTTTTCTTTGAAAGTTCGGGGAAAATTTTTTATTCTTATCCAGATGATATTGGGGTTGATATTTCACGAAGGGTTAAATTTGCGCGCGAGGAGACGAGCATTTCTTCGTTTTTCAGAGATGAGAAAGGTTTTTATCACTTCTTGATACTTTATCCCGATATTTCTAAAGCGGGGAAATTGCAAGGCGGGATAGGGATTGAACTTAATTTTGAAAAACTGCGAGAACAGATTAAATCACTGCTTGAGGAAAGGTCAAATCTTGTGATGTTAGATGATTCTTTAAATGTCATCTCCACCGATGCGAGAGATTTTATTGGGGTGAATTTTAATCAAATGTTAAATTCGCTTGTTGACGAACCTAAATCCATAAAATTTGTTTCTGAAGAATTAAGTCGAATTGAAGGGGTGAAAAGTTTTACCAGCCAGGTTTATAGAAATTCAAGAAAGACGCTTATTGGTTTTTCTGCTGTGCCGATTCATTTGAATTCAAACAAGATAATCATCGTTGACTATCATTTTCTTGATGAGTATACGCTTTTGGAATTTTTACCTAAATCGGCTGTTGTGTGGGTTTTGTTGAGTGCATTTGGTGTGATTATCGGTATAGTTGTTGTATTGTATCTTAATTTCAGGTTTTCGGAAATGCTTGAATATGAGGTTGAAAGGAGGACGAACGAACTTTTGAAGTCGGAGGAAAAATACAGGTCAATGGTTGAGAATCCATTCTTTGGTGCATATTTGATGGATGTATCTGGGTTTAGATATGTCAATGATAAGTTTTGTGAAATCTTCGGTTATACGAGGGATGAGATATTGAATTTACGTGATTATTCGGTTTTAATTCATCCGGATGATAGGGAAAGATTGCAGGAACAATTACGAAGGAGGTTGGGAGGTGAGATAGACGTAAACAGATGGAGTGCGAGAGGATTGCGTAAAGATGGCAAGGTGATTTTCATAGAGGGTTTTACCAAAAGGGTGGAGTTTGAGGGAAAGCCAGTGGCACAAGGTATGATAATTGATGTGACGGAAGAGATTAAACAAAGGGAGGCACTTCAGCAGGCGCAAAAGCTTGAATCGCTTGGGACTTTAGCAAGCGGTATCGCTCACGATTTCAATAACATATTGCAAATAATTCTCGGCGCGGGTCAATTGCTTGGGATGAATCTTAAAAATACTGAGTTTATGCGCTGGGTTGATACTATAAATACAACGGCGATGAGAGGAGCAGAACTTGCGAAGCGACTTTTGACCTTTTCTCGGAGAAAACCCGTCGGAGAGCTTAAACCTGTTGACATACACCATTTAATTGAGGATTCTGTTAAAATTTTCAAAGAGACATTTCCGAGGAATATTGAGGTGGAGGCATTTCTTGAGGCGCAAAATTTTGTAATCCTTGCTGAGGAATCCCAGGTTCAGCAAATAATTTTTAATCTTGCTGTTAATGCAAGGGATGCGATGCCCAATGGTGGGAAATTAATTTTTAGGACTGAGAATCGTATCGGCAATGGCTTTGAAGTCAAGCCGGAGGTTGAATATATCGTTATGCATGTGATTGACACTGGGATAGGTATGAGCGATGAGGTCAAGAGCAGAATCTTTGAACCGTTCTTCACAACCAAACCGCCAGGTAAAGGAACTGGACTTGGGCTTTCAACCGTCTATGGTTTGGTGAAATCGTATGGTGGATTTATAAAAGTTTATAGTGAAGTTGGAAAAGGAACAAAGTTTTCAATTTATCTACCCGTTTATAAAGAGACAAAGGGAAAAGAAAATAGAATTGAAGTTGTGAAAAAAACAGGGACATTGCTTTTAATTGACGATGAGGAAGAAATAAGAATGATAGGGAAGGAAATTTTAGAGGCAGAAGGATTTAAAGTTTTCGTTGCTGGTGATGGCATTGAGGGAATAAACATTTATAAAGAGCATAAAGATGAGATTGATTTTGTTATACTTGACCTTAACATGCCGAAAATGAGCGGAAAGGAGACGCTGGCGGAGTTGCTTTTGATAAATCCAGAGGTTAAAGTCATAATAGCGACAGGATATATAACTGAACAAGAGAGAGAGGAGATTCAAGGGGTTGCTGGTTTCATTGAGAAGCCGTTTGATATTACAAAGCTCATTCAATTGATCTCATCGCTTTTATAGATTGTTAAATTTGTTCAAGTTTTTCTTTTCTTTCAGCAAGTTTGAGTGCTTCAATTATGGGGTCAATCTCTCCGTCAAGTATCTCTTGGAGATTGTAAAGCGTTAGATTAATTCTATGGTCTGTGACTCTATTTTGCGGGAAATTGTAGGTTCTTATTTTCTCACTTCTATCGCCCGTTTTGACTAAACTTCTCCTATGAGCTGTGATTTGTGCTTCCTTCTCGGCCATCATTTTGTCATACAATCTTGACTTTAAAATTTTCATCGCCTTTTCACGATTCTTAAACTGGGAACGTTCATCTTGACATTGGACGACTATTCCAGTTGGGATGTGGGTTATTCTAACAGCTGTTTCAACTTTATTTACATTTTGACCGCCATGCCCCCCGGCGCGATAGAATTCAATTTTTAAGTCATCTGGGTTTATCTCAATTTCAACATCTTCAACCTCGGGCAAGACAACAACGCTAGCTGCAGAGGTGTGTATTCTTCCGCTTGATTCAGTTATCGGGACGCGTTGGACTCTATGGACACCGCTTTCATACTTTAGTGCCCCATAAGCATTGTTTCCGGAGACAAGAAAAATTATTTCTTTAAACCCACCGAGTCCTGTTTCGTTAAAATCAACCACTTCAACTTTCCATCCCTTCTTCTCAGCATACCTTGAATACATTCTGAAAAGGTCAGCAGCGAAAAGAGCTGCTTCCTCGCCCCCGGTTCCAGCTCTTATTTCAACGATGGCGTTTTTGGAATCATTTGGGTCTTTTGGAATTAATGCCTCTTTTAATTGCTCTTCAATATCACGTAGTTCGTTTTGAAGTGAGTTTATCTCTTCCTCAGCAAGCTCCTTGAGTTCTGGGTCTGTTGTCGCTTTATAAAATGACCGCGTCTCGTCCAAAATTTTTTTCGTCTCAAGATATTTATTGTAAAGTTGAACGACTTCCGAAATCTCGTGATGCTCTTTTGAAAGCATCCGATATTTCTCAATGTCAGAAATAACCTCAGGCTGTGATAAAAGTTGCGTCAGCTGTTCGTAGCGTTGTTTCAACCTTTCAAGCTTCTCAAACACGGGTTTTAGAAAAGTTTATTTTAGCGTAGATAAATTTACATCAACAAGTTTAAATTATCAATTTTAAACTCGCACTTTAAAATCTAGAATGCCCTTTCAAAACCAAGCACCCATCTGAACTTGAATTTTTTCTCACCGGTTATAGGATGGCTTACATAGATCGGGAAATCAAACCTTATTGAAGATAAACCGATTTCTTTAAAAATATCCGTGAAGTTTGAAACCTGCTCAAAAATATCGCTTCTTATACCGATCCCAAAGTTGTATTTGATATCTTTTATGCTTGTCCTTTGATTTTGTCCCCAAACTTTTCCAGCGTCAAAGAAAATAGCAGTCTTGAAGATTTTACCAACTATAGGCATTCTGCTGATAAATGGAAGAAGCGATGGGAAATTAAGTTCAAAGTTAAGTGAATAAGCCCTGTCATCAGAAAGATTTTGATCGTAATATCCGCGCAACCCAACTCCTCCGAACGGTTCAATGTGAGAACGCAAATCTGATGGGAAAATCTTACTCCTGTAAACTGGGCTAAACAATTGATTAATCGGTGAAGATGTAGATGTGAAAAATTTCGTCTGTAACGGTATTTTTCCATTACCATATCCAGCGAAAAATCTCAAAGCGAGGGAATGTCCCATCGGTAGGTTAAATGTTTGAACCAGTTCTGAGTAAACCTTTGAATAATTGAAATCGGAAAGGATTGTTGATGATTCAAAAATCAACGAAAACCTTGTTCTCAAAGGTCTCCAGCGATTTAAATATGTGTAATTGAATAAAATTCTCGTCAATCTGCCCTGATCCCAATGATAAATCGGATCAAGGTAGGAGTTATCGGTTGATTTTAAAAGTTGAACTTTAAAACTCAAATCATGAAACGGCGGTATTGTAAGGGCTTTTGAAAATCTTTTTCTAATTTCAAAACTTCCGCCATATCTTCCTTCAATTTTTAAAACTTCAAGTCCTGTGAATGTGTTTCGGCTTATCTCAAATGGTATTCTCCTTTCAGCTTTGAAAAGGAAATCAAGATTTTTTGACCTTGTTGAATATAAAGCCCAAAGTTTGTGCGAGCGGACATCTTGTAAAAATGAACCTTTAAACATTATTCCAAGCTTAATCCCATCAATTGTGTTATACCAAGCAGATGGTCTCCACCTCAACCAATACGCATCAATCGGGGTCAGGAATTGTGTTAAAGATATGGTGTTGTCAAAGGTTATTTTTACTTTTGGAAATGGATGGGTATTATTTAACCTGTTTATGTCGGCAATTCTTAAGTCGGGGTTTATCTCAGCGTAAACTGGTTTTGACTGGAGGTTGACTTTGATTTCATTTTCCCATTCATCATTTAACCAAGCATCAACTGGAAGTTTAACGGTTGTCGTGTCGCCGTTTTTCATTTTGATGAAGATGTCAATTGGCATCACGGCTTTTCCTTTTCGTGAAACCTTTATCGTGGTTTGGTAAACTTCTTTTCCATTTTCGCTTATCTTTTTTGACCTGAGAGATTTAATCGCATAATCACAAGTGTATGTTCTATGAAACCACTCATCAAAGAACCATCTCAGGTCCTTATTTCCACTCACTTCCATTGCAAGTTTATAAAAGTCCTCCGGGTATGGATGTTTAAAGAGCCATCTGTTATAGTATTCCTTCATTAATTTTGCAAAGGTTGAGTCACCGAGGACATATTGTAGCATGAACATAACGGTTGCTGTTTTCGGATAAAAAGCAGTTGTTGCAGGGTAATTTTCGTTCCAGTGGTCGGCATGTGTTGCTATCGGTTCTTCATATCCTGTTAAAGCGAGCAAAAGATACTGACGCTGGTTATTTTCCCTTTCATCGGTTGAAATTCCAGATGATCGGATGAACCAAAGCGTTGTGTCAAGCAAATTATTTTTTCTTCCATAATATGATTCAAAGGCGAGTGTAGTTATGAAAGTGTTAAAGCCCTCATCCATAAAAGCAAACTCTGTTTCATTATTATTTATCATCATCGGATACCACTGATGTCCTAGCTCGTGAACTATAACACCGAAAAGACCTCTGTAAGGTGAATTTGTTATGTTGTGTCCAATGAAAACAATTCCGGGATATTCCATACCACCACCGACGGCATAACTTGACATAATAAATGCATTCGGATAGACATAAAGTCCAAAGTTTTCGCTGAAAAATTTTATTGCGTGAAGACCAAACTTTACGGCTTCATCTTTCCAATGTTTCTCATTGCTTTTGAAGTAAAGAGCGTGAATCATAACGCCACCATTTGGATGTTCATCGTTTTCCCAAAAAACGGCATCCCAGATATATTTCTCATACGCGCTCCAGGCGAAATCGCGGACATTTTTCGCGATAAATTTCCAAGTCACATAAGTTTTCCTCTCTTCGTCGGTTATGGTTCTATTTGAAAAGTCGGCAATTCTGTAAATTCTCCCCGGGTTTTCGCGCGCTTCCTTTAACTTTGAGATAACGCTATCTGGCAGAACTTCATTTGGGTTTAAAAGCTCACCACTATATGTGACTATAAAACTTTTCGGTATTTCAATCTCAACCTCAAAGTCACCAAAATCGTTATGAAACTCACCCATACCTATATACTGGTCTTTATGCCAACCATATCTATCATAAACGGCTATCTGTGGATACCACTGCGCTATATCAAAGCAACGATTTGTAACGCCTGTTCTAAGCCCTGGACCCGGTGGCACTTCCTCTTCCCATTCAATTTTAAAGATAATCTTTTCGCCAGGTTTAAGCGTTTTTGGAAGTTCCGCCTCAAGGATTGTGTCATCAATTTTATAATTCAATGGAATCTCTTGCTCATCCACCAAGATTGAAAACTTTTTCAGTTCAATACCTTTATATTCTCGTTCAAATCTTTGATATATTTTTCTTCGCTGGCTTGATTTCCAAGCGTGGCTATTTTTCTTCAATAAGTTCCAATACAACCTGAAATAAACTTTGTTAAGTTCATCTGGAGAGTTATTTGTGTAAATTAATGTCTCTGAACCAGTTATGAGATTTTTATCTGGGTCAAGTTTTGCCTTTATTTTGTAGTGGACATGTTGTTGCCAGTAATTTTGGGAGAGCGCGGTGGCGGTGATAATTAAAAGAAGGAGTGTCAATTTTTTCATTTTCGCTTCACATTTTTTTTCTTTTTATGACGGCATATGTTTTTTGAAGTTTCATTTGATGAAATTTACTTCTGATACCTTAAAATGTCAAGGGTTTGCAGAAGGATAGCTTAGCGATTTTTATTTTTGATAAAAGGGTTAAAAGATGTAAATTTTAATCGGTGAAAAATAAATCCGTTTTTAAATATGGCGAAGATAAATAGCGCTAGGCAAATTGAGTTAATAAGTTTTGAGAAAGGTGAAAGGTTGTCAGAAGAATTAATTTTGAATAAAAATAGATTTTTGGAGACAATTGAAAATTTGATTAATTCAAATGATTTGATGAGTTTAAAGCTGAAAATTTCAAGAATTAGAAGCATTGTTTTAAACCCCAAAGATGATGATATTGGGCTCATAAGTTCAGGTCAGCTTGATGATGATGTGGTTTTGTATAGTCGGAGTGCTATGATTTCAATACTTGATAAGATAATTTCTTCACAAACAATAGAAAGGGCAAATCATTATTTGAGACAACTTTACAAGTCGCTTTTAAATAAACAGACAAACGAAATAAATGATATTGATTTATCCAGGTGGAGAGAATATGATGAAATAATTGCTGACAGTTTATGGATTTTTGATAAAAGGGATACCTCTGGGGCTCACTTGGGATGGTATTGGGGGAATTTCATTCCTCAAATTCCAAGGCAACTGATGTTAAGATATACAAAGAAAGGGGACTGGATTTTGGACCCCTTTGTGGGTAGTGGGACAACTTTGATTGAATGTAGGAGATTGGGGAGAAACGGAATAGGAGTTGATATAAGTGAAGAAGTTGTTGAAAAAGCGCGGGGATTAATTGAGAAGGAAATAAACAGGTATAATGTTATAACGAAGGTTATTTGTGGTGATAGTCGGGCAATAAGCTTTAAGGAGATAATTAAAGAATATGATATAGAGTACTTCCAGCTTGCCATTTTACACCCGCCTTATTTTGATATTATAAAGTTCACCGACAAAAAGGAGGATCTATCAAACGCGGGAAGCCTTGAAGCCTTCCTGAGTATGTTGGGAGAGGTTTTAGATAATGTTGTTGAGGTTTTGGAACCGAGAAGGTTTTTAGCAATAGTTATGGGCGATAAGTATTCAAAGGGCGAGTGGATACCGTTAGGGTTTTATGTCATGGATCTGGCTATGAAAAGAAAGTTGAAGTTGAAAAGTATAGTTGTGAAAAATTTTGAGGAAACGAGAGGCAAGAGAAACCAGAAAGAACTTTGGAGGTATAGAGCGCTTGTTGGAGGGTTTTATGTTTTTAAGCACGAATATATTTTTATTTTCCAAAAGGAAAGATGAGGGGACATGTTTTCATTGTAAATAGACAAACGCTCTCAAAGCATCTGGAATATATGTTTGTTGGAACTAGTGCAGGTGAAAGAGAAAACAACATTTCTCTGTTGGCTGATATGATGAGAGTGAAAAAGGGTGATTTAGTGTTTTTCTATATTGAGGGAGGTGAAAACCAGAAGGGAAGATTTTTTGGTATTTTTAAGGCGAGAGACGATATCGTCTATCATGTTAAAGGAGACGAAGCGAGATATCCGGAACTTCCAATAAAGTTGATTTATAGGAGGATAATTGAACCCTATGAGGTTTATCCTAAAGGTGTTTTGGAGTGGATTGCGCTTGACAAATTACCGGTTTACTCGAGAGAAGTTGTGTGGACCTTGATCTACAGGAAAATGAAAGGGAAAAGAGGTAATACGATGCTTTTTCCTTGGGAAACAAAAAGGTTGATATCGCTTATACAGGAGGAAAATGTGGGCGGTTTTTTAGAAGGGGGATGTTTTTCTTTCAATGAAAAAAGTTATGAAATAGTGCAATCTGGGCAGACCGGTTCACATAAATTGGGAAGTCCGATTAAGATAAAGTGGGAAGATATCAAAAAGAGTGAGACGCATTTTCAGACATATATATTGCAGGAACTTAAGGTTGAAGACAACGATTTTTATCCAGAAATTTTTGGAAAAAATATCATTTGGATAGGTAATGAAGTTTTTGCAGGTTCAGGTATGCAAAAAATAGATTTAGTAACGATTGAAAAGGAGAGTGAGACGAGAGATATTTTCAGAATCATTGAGTTAAAGCATCCGAGATCAAGGGTTGGTATAAACTTTGCGCCAGAACAACTGGAATATTATATAAATTGGGCAAGGGAAGATATCGGGGGTCATATGTTGAATTCAAGGAAATTTAACACGAAGCCCATCCTTTTAGTTTTAACAGAAAGTTTGGGTTCTGTCAATGAAGATATCGTGAACAGAGTTAGAAACCTTGGAAAAATTTCTAATCAGCCAGAAATTTGGGAAATTGATTACGATGGAAAGCAAAATAAAATTTTATAAAAAAACCAAAAGGGTGAAACTGCTATGAATGCGGACAAAATCCGTGAGGCAAAAAGGAAATGGCTTGAAAAAGCCGAAAACTCCAGCATGAAAAGGACCGGGATAAAGTTCACAACATTAAGCGATATAGAAGTTAACTTGCTTTACACTCCTGATGATCTTGAGGGATTTGATTATATGGAGAAGCTTGGTTTCCCTGGGGAATATCCGTATACCCGCGGGATTCATTACAATATGTATCGTGGGCGACTTTGGACGATGAGGCAATTTGCTGGTTTCGGAACCCCGGAGGATACGAATCAGCGTTTCAAGTTTTTGTTAAAGCACGGGCAAACGGGATTGAGTGTTGCTTTTGATCTTCCAACGCTTATGGGGATTGACGCAGATGACCCAATGGCTGAGGGTGAGGTTGGCGTCTGTGGTGTATCTGTAAGTTCGCTGGCGGATATGGAAATCGTCTTTAAGGATATACCGCTTGATCAGGTTTCAACTTCAATGACTATAAATGCCCCAGCAGCGATGATTTGGGCTATGTATCTTGTCGTTGCTGAAAAGCAGGGTGTAAAGTATGAACAGCTGCGAGGGACAATTCAAAACGATATATTGAAGGAATATATTGCTCAAAAGGAATGGATTTATCCCCCGGGGCCATCAGTTAAATTGATAGTTGATACAATAAGATTTGCGAAGGATTATGTCCCGCAGTGGAATCCGATTTCAATAAGTGGCTATCACATTCGTGAGGCGGGCGCAACCGCTGTTCAAGAGTTAGCTTTCACGCTGGCTGATGGTTTTGCTTATGTTGAAGCGTGTATAAATGCTGGGATGGATGTTGATGAATTTGCCCCGCGTCTTTCTTTCTTCTTTAACTCACATCTTGATTTCTTTGAGGAAATAGCCAAGTTCAGAGCAGCTCGTAGAATCTGGGCAAGATATATGAGGGAAAAATATGGGGCTAAAAACCCAAGGTCTTGGATGTTAAGATTCCATACTCAAACAGCTGGATGCTCACTCACCGCTCAACAGCCAGAGAACAATATAGTCAGAACTGCATTTGAAGCTCTTGCTGCTGTATTGGGAGGAACCCAAAGCTTACATACAAATTCAATGGATGAAACATATGCTCTCCCAACCGAAAAAGCTGCGAAAATCGCCCTGAGGACGCAACAGATAATAGCTTATGAAATTGGCGTTGCAAATGTAATTGACCCACTGGGTGGAAGTTATTATGTTGAATCTTTGACGGATAAAATTGAAGAAGAAGCGGAAAAATACTTCAAGAAGATTGAGTCATATTCATCAAATGGTTCAATGCTTGAGGGAGTAATAAAAGCAATTGAGGATGGTTTCTTCCAGAGGGAGATAGCGGAGTCGGCTTACAGATATCAACAAGAACTTGATAAAAAGGAGAGGATAATTGTCGGCGTCAATGAATTTGTTGAAGATGAGCCAGTTGAGATACCAATTTTAAGAATTCCGCCAGAGGTTGCTGAGAAACAAAAGAAACGACTTGCTGAGGTCAGAGCTACCAGAAATCAAGCGGAGGTTGAAAGGGCTTTAGCCGAGCTTAAAAAAGCAGCCGAGGAAAACCAACCGCTTATGCCCAAGATACTTGATTGTGTAAGAGCTTATTGCACGCTTGGAGAGATGACATCAACTCTGAAGGAAGTTTGGGGAGTTTATCAAGAACCGCTTGTCTTTTAAAATAAAATTTTCGCACAGATTTTGAAGGACTACATAAAATTAATTCGCTTAAAGCATTGGGTTAAAAATCTGTTTGTCTTCGCTCCGCTTATCTTTTCGCAGTTTGTAACTGACATAGAAAAAATTAAAATTGAATTTTTAACATTTCTCGCCTTCTCATTCGTTGCTTCCGCAACTTACATAATCAATGACATACTTGATGCTGAATCAGATAGAAAACATCCCATCAAAAGAAATCGCCCAATCGCTTCAGGTAGAATTAAGCCAGGTAGAGCCCTATTTGTCGTTTTTTGCTTTTTACTTGCTTCAATACCGATAATGTCCGAACTTCCATTGAGGGCATCGGCACTTATTGTATTCTACTTTTTGCTCATGCTTGCTTATTCTTTCAGTTTAAAAGGTGTAGTCCTGTTGGATGTTTTCATAATTGCTTTCGGTTTCATGCTCAGAGTTATAGTTGGAGCATATTCAATTAATGTCATTGTATCCAAATGGCTCTTCATCACAACCCTTTTCCTTTCTCTTTTCCTTGCGATTTCAAAAAGAAGGATGGAATTATTTTTCTCTTTCCAGAACAGGGAATCACAAATTTCCGAGCAGAGGAAAGTCCTTGATGAGTACACATTAAGGTTTGCCGATCAAATGGTCACGATCACCGCAAGCGGTGCGGTTATATCTTACGCACTTTACACAATTTCTGAAAGGACAGTTTCACTTTTCAAAACCGAGGCGCTAATCTACACAACTGTTTTTGTGCTTTATGGGATTTTCAGGTATATGTATTTAATTTACAGGAAAAATATCGGTGAAAATCCGACTGATATAATTTTGTCGGATGCGCCGATGTTGATAAACATACTCCTTTGGTTTGTTTCTTGCGTTATCATAATTTACAGGAACAAAATTTTTGAGGTCTTTTCTTTAAACTAAATGAACGGAAAAGATGAAGGAGAAAACTCGCATCGCATCAGGTCAAGGGTTTTGGGGTGATTGGCTTGAGGCACCGATACATCAAGTGACAAAAGGTCCAATTGATTATCTTGTTATGGATTATCTTGCTGAGGTGACGATGTCAATCCTTCAAAAGCAAAAGAAAAGAGATCCGAACCTTGGCTATGCGAAAGACCTTGTAACACTTATGGAGAGGATACTTCCAATTATAGTTGAGAAAAACATAAAAGTTGTTACAAATGGCGGTGGTGTTAACCCCATTGCTTGCCGAGACGCAATCTTTAAGGTTGCCCAGAAGCTTGGTATAAAAGGTTTGAAAATCGGCGTTGTCCTTGGCGATGATATACTTGATAAAATTGATGAGTTTGTGAAACTTGGTGTTGATTTTAAAAATATGGACACAGGCGAACCGATTGATAAAATTCGTGATAGAATAACGAGTGCGAATGTATATTTTGGCGCTTTTCCAGTCGCCGAGGCATTAAAACAAGGCGCTCAAATTGTCATCACGGGCAGGGTTACTGACACGGGGATTACACTTGCTCCAATGATATATGAGTTCGGATGGAATGAAACCGATTATGATAAGCTTGCAGCGGGAATAGTTGCGGGGCATATACTTGAATGTGGAGCTCAAGCAACGGGGGGAAATTTTTCTTACGATTGGCGCTCAGTTCCGGATATGGCTCACATTGGATTTCCGATAGCAGAAGCGTATCCAAACGGTGAAATCATAATTACAAAGCACGAAGGCACAGGTGGTCTCGTCACAGTTCAAAGCGTTACAGAACAGCTCGTTTATGAAATAGGAGATCCAACAAATTATATAACACCCGAGGTAATAGCAGATTTCACGACAATTAAGCTTGAACAAGTTGGGAAAGACAGAGTTAAAGTTTATGGGGTTAAAGGAAGACCGCCAACGAAATTTTACAAGGTTTCAATGTCTTATTTTGAGGGTTATATGGCTGTTGGAACATTGACATATTCTTGGCCAGATGCGCTTGAAAAGGCGAAAAAGGCAGATGAAATAATACGAACCAGACTTAAAGACCTCGGGCTTGAATTTGATGAAATCCATACGGAATTCCTTGGTTATAACTCTTGTCACGGAGCGCTTGCGCATCCGGTCCCTGAGCCGAACGAAGTTGTTTTAAGAATTGCTGTCCGAGGTAAAAATTACGAAGCGGTTGATAGATTTGGTAGGGAAATCCCAGCGCTTATTTTAACTGGTCCGCCTGGGGTGACAGGATTTGGTGGAGGTCGCCCACATCCAAGCGAAGTTATAGCATATTGGCCAACGCTTATCCCAAAGGAACTTGTCAAACCGGAAATAATAGTTGAGGAGTTATAACTAAAATGGATTTCTATGCGAACTTTAAATTTTAAATTTCTTTTCCCAAACTATGGTGGAACAACGCAACTTTTCCTTGATTACATATATAACTTTAAAAATGTCGCAAGATATTATGCGCATGATTTCAATGATTTTAATATAGGGTTGATTCAAAATGTCCTTGCTGGATATAAAAACCGCAATAAAGTTGCCGAAATTTTAAGGAGGCAAAATCTTTCGCTTGGGAATCGTTATGCCGGTGAGAACATTGATCTTTTTGAGAAGGAAAACACCTTAGCTGTTGTCACGGGGCAACAGGTTGGGCTTTTCACAGGTCCCGTTTATACGATTTATAAGATAATTTCTGCGATAAAATTGTCTTCTGCCCTTGCTGAAAAATTCCCCGAATATAACTTCGTTCCCGTTTTTTATCTTGAAGGCGAGGACCATGATTTCTTTGAAGCAAACAACGCAAAGATTTTTAACTCAAACAATGAACTTGTTAAAATTGAATTTATCCCGGAGCATATCCCTAAGGAAAATTACGGACCTGTTGGTGCGTTGAAATTTGACAAAAAAATAAAAGATGTTCTCAACAAAATTGAATCCGAACTTCAAGATAGCGAGTTTAAGAGCGAGATAATGAATTTACTTCGTTACGCATATGATGAGGGAGTTAACTTCACAGAGGCGTTTGTTAGATTTTGCTCTGAGTTATTTAAGGATTTTGGATTGATTTTTTTAGATCCGAGCGATCCGGAGTTGAAACAACTACTCCTTCCCATTTTTAGGAAGGAGATAGAGGAACATCCAAAGTTGGCGGGTTTGATAATTGATGTAAGCGCTGAACTTGAGAGGAAATATCACGCGCAGGTCAAACCGCGACCTTTGAATCTTTTCTTGATTTACAAAGACGGGAGGTTTCCGATTGAACCGGATGAGCAAGAGGGGATGTTTAAATTGAAAGGTATCAGATTTAAATTCAGCAAGGGGGAGTTAATTAACATACTTGAAACGAATCCTCAACTTTTAAGTCCAAATGTTGTGTTAAGACCAATATGTCAAGATACACTTCTCCCAACGGTTGCTTATGTTGCTGGTCCCTCTGAAATTGCCTACTTTGCGCAGTTTAAACCCGCTTATGATTATTTCAACATCCAGATGCCGGTTATCTTCCCGAGGATAAGTGCGACATTGATTGAACCAAAGGTGAAAAAAATTCTTGATAAGTATCAAATTGACATCAGGGAGGTTTATACCGATTTTCAATCCCTCGCGAAGAAAATTATACTTTCAAATTCCGAAGTTGACATTCAAGGTTTCTTTGACTCAGTAAAATCACAGTTTGAGCTGTTGTTAGAAGGGATTAAAAGTTTTGTTTCCGGCATAGACCCATCACTTAGCGATGCGGTTACGAATTCATCGGGGAAAATCCTCTATCATATAAATAGCATTTATGAGAAGGCATTATCAGCTTCGCAGAGGAAAAATGAGATCGCAAACCAACAAATTCAAAAGTTGAAATTGAACCTACTCCCGGAGGATGAACTTCAGGAAAGAGTTTTGAACATAACTTATTTTTTAAATAAGTATAGCTTTGGGTTAATAAGCAAGCTGTTTGACGAGCTTGAGATTTTTGAATTCAACCATCAATTTGTGTATTTATAAACTTATTTGACAAGCTCTTCGGGTTTCCTGCCGAGATTTTCAAGCTCAAATTTTGCGGATACGGCGAGCTCGGAGTTTGGATACAGATCAAGAAATTTTTGATAATAAATTTTTGCTTTCTCGTAGTCATTTAGTTCGTTTGCATAGATGAAACCAATCATGAAAAGAGCTTTCATCGCCTCTTTTGACTTCGGGTAATCCTCAACTATTTTGTTGAAAAATTCAGTTGATTTTGTTGGCATTTTTAATTCGTTTAGGTAAATTTGGGCGAGTTTGAAAAGCACCTCAGGAGCTCGGGGATTTTGTGGATTTGCTCTTACAAATTCGGTGTAGATTTCAATTGCTCTTTTAATGTTGCCCTTTTGATGTTCATCTTCGGCTTTTTTGAGTGGGTCAAGTTTGCTATTCCTTGAACAGCCGAATAATAGCATAAGTAGCGTTAAAAACAAGACCTTGTTGTTCATTTTTTCCTTAAAATTTGATTTCTAACTCGCTTCAAATTTAAGTTTGGTGGATTTAAAAATCAAGACATCGGATGCGAAGCGAAACGCTTTAAAATTTGAGCTTTGTATTATAAATGTTTTTAACTCGTTTGATTTGAACGGGGAAAGAGAAATTTTTTGGCACGATATTCAAATAAAAATAAAAGAAAGTAGGTTTAAAAAATGGATCGTATTTTAGCGTTGCAAAAGTTGTCGGTATCGTTTGCTTCTGAAAATGTAGCGGCTAATAGTACTATGAGCTATTTTCTCTGCCTTCACTTAGTATTGCTTGCCAGCCGAAATAGTTGAGATTGGAGATTTTGATGTAGCTGACAGCGATTGACTTTTTAGCGATTTTTTTTTAAATTTCAGCCAAATATTCAAACTTCATTTAAGGAGAACGGAAAATGGGAGAGAAAGCAATTCGGGATTCAACAAGGGTTTTATCCCTTCAGAAGGTTAAGATGGATTTGACTAAGGTTGATAGTATAATATACCTTGCTATCCAGAAACTTGGGAGGTTATTTGGAGCAGCCTTAGACAACGGGAGGTGAAATAATGTCATTAAGCCCAACCTGTCCCTGGCACCAGCCCTATGCTGTTGGGGCTTTTGCAGCAGACAGTGCGGTGCGTCTTTTGGACGATTCAGTAGCAAACCTTCTCTCCCCTTTCCATTCTCTTATGCTTAAACGGTTAGCCCGTCTAAGATGGGGATGTACCCTGGATATTACAACGGGCATTGCCGATGAGGAAGCTAAATTTGTGGGAGCAGTGTTGGCAAAGATTGCTCAGCGTGGTTTTCCCGCACCCTGCAGTTTGGACTTGGAAAGATTTTTGTTAGATCAAGCAAGACAGGCGGGTTGGCTTGAATATGCGGAAGATAAAAAGGCTGGAACATTTATCTTTCGCGTCAAAAACTACCGAAAGAATTTACCAAATCTTCTCAAAGCATGTTTCTTTACCGAGTTGCTCCTTCAGGATGAAGAGGTGGAAAGTTTGTTGGAGCATTATCTTTCCCTTTGCACCTCAAGCGAGGGAGAATTTTACGATATGGTTTACCGCAGTTGTCCCGATCCCCGCCTTGCTCTCTTTCTTGCACCACAGCGATTGATGATCACGATGGTGCGTTTAACTCGTCCGAGGGAAGAAATGCAAATCGTTGCTGGTGATCAGAGGGTTGATTTTGCTGTAGAAGTTCCCAACCTCGTGGAAGATAAGTGGCTTAGAATTGTGGTAGAAATTGATGATGCCTCCCATCAAGGTAAGGGGCAGCAAGAGTTAGATGCTCAACGAGACAGGCTGCTAAAGATTAACGGTTGGGAAGTCTGGCGGCTTAATGTCAAGGAGAAAAGCCGATGGAAGGAGAGAGCAAATGAATTAGTGCGAATGCTTCGCAATGCTATCACCGATGAAATTCTACAGGCAGCGAGGGAAATCCGTGAAAAACTTTCTGAAAAAAGTCGGCAGGCTCTTACAGATTTAGTTTTCCTCCCTATTGCTGAAGCTCAAATTTCTGTCCTTATTGCCCGATGGCTTCATGCTAATGGCACGGCTACTGTTCGCATCGCTAATCCACAAAAATTGAATTTGCAACCTGTTCTGGATTGTGTTAACGAATACTTGACACAATTGGAAAGGCTTTATGGCTTACGGCACTTTGGTAGACCTGTTTTGGCAAATAGCGAAGACGACGCCAATGTGGTTTACTTCTTGTCACCATCAGCCCAAGCATGGGATTATTTATCCCTTCAAACTCCAAAGTTGGTCGCCCCGACTTTTGTTTTCAGCGATTATGAAGACGCCCTTCTAACGGAGTCTTTACCTCGTTCCGTCCCAAATGAAGTTAGTCAAGATGATTTGGAGCAAGCGCTAACTTACTTTCTCCAGAACTTGTTTCGCAAGGTGGAATTTCGGGAAGGGCAAATGGCGATTATCCGTAGGTCGCTGCAACATAAGCCTGTCGTCGGGTTGTTGCCGACGGCAGCGGGTAAGTCCCTTTGCTATCAAATGGCTTCACTGCTTCAGCCAGGTTTTACCATTATCGTCCAACCCTTGCGCTCTCTTATGTGGGATCAGCAAGATAACCTTGACGCGATGGGCATCCATCGTTCCACCGCTATCATGAGCCATGCTGAAGTAACTCCCGATGAGGAGGATCGCCTTAAAGAAGAGGGTTATCGCGCCATTGAACAAGGCTTTCGCTTCTTTGTCTTTATTTCCCCAGAGCGCTTTCAAATCCCTGAATTCCGTGAGCAGGTAAAAACTTTTGTGATCAACCAACCCATTCCTTACTGTGTCGTGGATGAGGCCCACTGTGTTAGTGAGTGGGGACATGATTTTCGTCCTGCTTATCTTAATTTGGGGCGGTTAGTGGCGGATCTATGCAGCCATCATGGATATCGTCCTGTCTTTATCGCCCTGACTGGAACTGCATCACAAAATGTCCTAACCGATATACTTCGGGAATTGAACATCGGTGACCCTGACGCGACGGTGGTGCCGGAAAGTTTTGACCGATCCGAGTTAAATTTTGAAGTCATCAAAGTGAAAGTAGAGGAACGCTTGGGTTACCTGAAGTCGCTTTTGAAAAATCTTTTGGGCTACCGACCAGGGCAACCACTAAAAGATTTACCGAGCGGGTTAATTTTCACCTATTTTGTTAACGACCGACAATTGGGTGTGGCTCATTTGCGTAATGCTTTGCTTGATGCCTTCCCTGAGTTGAGGGATAAGATTGACCTTTATAGCGGTAGTAAGCCTTACTGGTTTGAGGAGAGTGACCGTGATTGGGAGTTGTGGAAGATAAAGTTACAACATAGATTCAAGCGGAACGAAACACCTATTTTTATCTGTACACATTCGTTTGGAATGGGGATAGACAAACCCGACATCCGTTTCACCATCCACGCCATGTTGCCTCGTTCGTTGGAGGAGTTTTATCAGCAAGCAGGTCGGGCAGGGCGAGATGGAACTAATAGCCATTGTATAATCATTTTCACTGATGATCAACCCAAGTTAGCAGATAAAATTCTTGATCCCTTGCAAGTGCCGATTGAAGAGACTGGCGAACTGGTGAAGCAAATACCCAAAAACCAGCAAAGCGATGCCCTTCGCAACATTTGGTTTTTGCGCAACAGTTTCCTCGGGAAAGACCTTGACAAAGCCATCGTGAATTATGTTTGGCAAGCGCTGGCTCAGCAGTTGCCTGCTCGTGAGGGCGACCGAAAGCGGGTAGAAATTCCCTTTGATTTTCTACCCGACAATCTCGTTAAAGGCGAAGGAGATTTATCTGAGCGCAAACAACAAGCGCTGGAAAAGGCAATCTATCGCTTGTTGGTGGTGGGTGCAGTTGAAGATTACGAAAAAGATTACACAGGACGCAAATTCATTGTCCACCTTACCCGTCATACCATTCAGAGCCTACAAGAGCGCTTCAGTGAATATTTGAGTCGCTACGCTACGGAAGGAGAAATAAGTCGCTATATTCCGAAAGTGCTTCCGAGAAATTACAACGAAGCAGTTAGGCTTTATGTCTATCAAGTCATAGAGTTCGTTTACGACCACATTGAGAGGCGAAGACGACGAGCGATGTGGGAGATGCTGCAGGCTGCCCGTGACTCTAAAAAGTTTCGGGAGCAATTGATGGCTTATATGGAAGAATCAGAGTTCACGCAACCCGTTAAGGAATTAACAAAGCGCATTTTGCCATCCGAATGGTTTGACCTCATTGACAAAGCTGAAGGAGTGGATGGGATAGTCAAACTATTTGGGGCTTGCCGAAGACAATTAGAGGAATTCCCTGAACACCCTGGCTTGTTGCTATTGACGGGCTTTTGCCGGCTTCACTATGGTGATGAGGGCTTACGAGACATCATTGGCGCGTTCATCGTCCTGCGAGAGAATTATCCAAGCATTGACCACTATGATGTCACCCAAAATCTGGTGTCTAGGGTGAAGACCAGATTTCCAGGTAAACTGGACAAGGTGATAGAAGCCATATTGGATGGTGACCGTTCGCGAGAGATAGCACGCCTTTGTTACGCTGAGGCGTCACCATATAGCCACGCTTACAGTAAGGCACTCTTTGCCTTGGTGGAAGGTATCCTAAATATTTTGCAGAAAGGAGGCAAAAAACATGGACGAATTAAAGCGAAAAGAAGTTTTGCAGGCTGAGGAAGCAATCCTGCAATTGGCGGAAGAACTGGCAAGGGCAAAAGGCATTGCAGACAATGTAGAGGAAGTAAGACGCCGATTAAAAGAAGCAGCAGATCTCTTAGAGCGGAGCCGGAAGGCGATAGAAGAAGTCCGGATGCCTTTAAGGGAGGCAGCAGAAAACCTGCGTCATGGTAGCGAGCAGTTGATTAGGACCACTCAAGATTTATCGTCCAGACTTATACAAGAAATCACCGATGCATCGCAGGAAGCCCAAATACCCTTGAAGGAAGCAACGGAAGCCCTTAACCGTTTAGGTGGGCAACTAAGTCAAAGTATTCAAGACCTATCGTCAAAAGTCGTTAAAGTAATCAATGATTTTGGTGATCGCATTCGGCAAACTTTTCAACAAGTCTACCAAAGCGCGCAAGCACAATTTACAGCAGCAATCGGAGAAGCCCGAAAAGCCCTCTTGGACGCTGCTAACTCATTGACGGATTTACGGACCAATTTTGAGAACCAAATGAACGCGCTGATGCGACAGAATGAGCAATTGCTACGAATCATAACCGCTCAAGATGCAGAAATAAAACGGCTCTCAAAACTGCTCGCTTTTAGCTTAGCTTTTTCCGTTGCTGCCACCATAGGCATTATCGTCATCCTTGCTTTACTCTTTGTCCGTGCATAGTATGCTGTGTTGAATAAACTGAGTTTGAGGAGTAATTGAAAGAGTGAGATGGTCATGGTTAAAATGGCTGTGCCGTAATCCTCTGAAAGGTGGATTGACTTGGAAATCTCATAAAGATGCACCGATGGTTTTACCTTACTGGAGATATGGTTCAGCCGGGGTTGGATGCTCGGTTCTTAGATATTTATAAATTCACAGGCGAGGAAAAATACAAGAAGCCCTTGATAGAATCTTCATTGATGTTGATAGAAAATATACGATTTTCCCCAAGAAATTTATCGGGCTTGCTGGTATAGGGGATTTCCTTCTTGATATGTATGCTTATTTCGGTGATAAAATTTTCTTTGAAAGCGCCTGTAAAGTTGCGACTGGGTTAAATCTTTTTAAGATAAGATGAAGATAAAGGAATAGCATATCCAGGGGATAACCTGCATTAGGATAAGTTGTGACTACGGTACTGGAAGCGCTGGAATTGGTCTGTTTCTTCATAGGTTGGTGACAAAATCAAAGGGGGATTTTCTGCTTGATGAGATGATTTTAACGGCTCTCAATAAAAATTCTGCAAGTTCTATTGATGAAAAAGGTTTTATTTATCATAGGTGATTTCAAGTTTCAACTGTTGCTTATTTTGCTTTTCGGTTTGCTTCTTAATTCGTTCATCTCTGTTGCAAACCCCCTTGCGTTGAAATACATTTTTGATGAGGTGATTATAAGGCAAAATTTTAAACTTTTCTTTCTTTTATCAATCGGTTTCGTATTGATTTTTACTATATGGAGACTTGGCAACAGGATTTATCTTCTCTAGCTTCAAAGTTTTAAGAACAGGATGATAGAGCGGGTGATTATGAGGATGGTTAAATCATAATAAAAAATCTTATGACGATATACTTGGCAAAGACCCTGGCTATTTCATTTCAAGGGTTTACGATGAGGCATCCTCAGCCTCCTTTGAAAAAACAGATGGGAAAACACTTATTGTCGCCTTAAACGATGGTGAACATTATCTGAATTTATTTGATAAGGTTTACAAATTACAACCAGCACATGGGGGTGTAGAGAGATGCCTTGGGCAGTAATTTTATCCGGTGTTCCCCTTGTTGGCTCATTCGCAGTTATATGAAAGAGAGGTTAAAATTGTTCCGGAAAAATTAACTTTTGTAAGCCAAATTTTTAGCTCTGAAAGAGGTTATAGGCTTGTGCAGATATTACCGAATTTGAATGAAAATTCGGTTGATTCAGCTCTTGTCTATTTTGGCTATGCACTATTGGATTAAAATTTTAAGTTTTGCTTGTGGATCGTTAAGCGCTAATTTTTTGGGGGTGGGGTAAAGTTTTTTCAATTTGATTATGAAGCCGATTATCTTTATATTTTTAACTGATTAAAAACAAGGTTATTAGTTTTGCTTATGCTTATTAAACTTTTGCGCAAAATTTTCCCGAGCAAGAACGAGAAGGATTTAAAGGCGTTGATGCCGATCGTAAATCAGATAAATCAGATTTATGCGACGCTAAATAAATTAACCGATGCTGAGCTTAGGGCTAAGACCGATGAATTTAAAGCGAGGATAAAGGAGAAAACAAAGCATATTGAGGATAAGATAGATGAACTTAAGAGGCGTGTTCGTGAGGACAAAGAGTTGACACGAGAGGAACGACTTGAAATTTATGATGAGATAGAAAAACTTGAGAAGGAACTTTTCAAGGAGGAGCAGAAAGTTCTTGACGAGATTTTGCCCGAGGCATATGCTGTTGTTAAGGAGACATGTAGGCGTCTTGTTGGAAAAAGTTGGGAGGTGACGGGGCATAAAATCGTATGGGATATGGTTCCGTTTGATGTTCAACTTATGGGTGCTATTGTGCTTCATCAGGGTAAGATTGCAGAGATGGCAACTGGTGAGGGTAAAACGCTCGTTGCAACTATGCCGGCGTATCTTAACGCTTTAACTGGAAGAGGGGTTCATATCGTCACCGTGAATGATTATCTAGCTTTAAGGGATAGCCAATGGATGGGGAAAATTTATGAGTTTCTTGGTTTGAGTGTAGGTTGTATTCAAAATTATATGAACACGGAGCAGAGAAAGGCACAATATGCGTGCGATATAACTTACGGAACAAACAATGAGTTTGGTTTTGATTATCTTCGTGATAATATGGCGATTGATCCAAGCGATATAGTTCAGCGTGGGCATTATTATGCGATCGTTGATGAGGTTGATTCTGTTTTGATTGACGAGGCGAGGACACCGCTTATAATAAGTGGTCCTGTCCCTGAGACGGAGCATAAATTTGATTGGATGAAGCCAAAGGTTGAGCGTCTTGTGACAGCGCAGATAAATCTTGTCAGTAAAATTGTTGATGAGGCGGAGAAGCTTTTGAATGAGGGAAAGCTTGAGGAAGCAGGGGTTTTGCTTTTGAAAGCAAGCAGAGGGGCGCCGAAACATAAAAAATTAAGAAAAATTCTCGCTGAACCTGAATATCAAAAACTTGTCATTGATACTGAACTTGAATTTTTGAAAGATCAGGGTGTAAAGCTTCGCAAGCTTGATGAGGATCTTTACTTCGTTGTTGATGAAAAAAATCATATAATTGACTTGACTGAAAAAGGCAGGGAATTTCTTGCGAGCTTGTCACCAGAAGATAGGGAGTTTTTCGTCTTGCCAGATCTTGGCACTGAGATAAGCATAATTGAAAGCGACCCTTATCTTACACCTGCACAGAAGCAGAGGAAAAAAGAAGAACTATACCGACTTTATTCCGAAAGGAGTGACAAGGTTCATGCGATTCAACAGCTTTTAAGAGCATATATTATGTTTGAAAAAGATGTGGATTATATAGTTCAAGATGGTAAAGTTTTGATAGTTGATGAATTTACAGGTCGTGTTTTGCCAGGGCGCAGATATTCCGAAGGATTGCATCAAGCAATTGAGGCAAAGGAGGGTGTCAAAGTTGAACAAGATACCCAAACGCTTGCGACGATAACGATTCAAAATTATTTCAGGATGTATAAAAAGCTTGCTGGTATGACTGGAACCGCAGCTACTGAGGCGCAAGAGTTTTGGGAAATTTATAAACTTGATGTCGTTGTGATACCGACGAATAAGCCGTGCATAAGGATTGATTATGATGATGTGATTTACAGGACGAAACGAGAGAAGTATAACGCTGTTATTGATGAAATTGAAAGGATGCATAAGATTGGTCGTCCTGTTTTGGTTGGGACGACAAGCGTTGAGGTTTCTGAACTTTTGAGTAGGATGTTGAAGCGTCGCGGAATTCCTCATAATGTTTTAAATGCAAAACACCATCAGAGAGAAGCCGAAATAGTCGCAAACGCTGGTCTTCGTGGTATGGTGACAATAGCTACAAATATGGCTGGACGTGGAACCGATATAAAACTTGGTCCAGGGGTTGCAGAACTTGGAGGTCTTCATGTCATTGGAACCGAAAGACACGAAGCGCGAAGGATTGACCTTCAATTAAGAGGTCGTGCAGGTAGACAGGGAGACCCTGGCTCTTCAAGATTTTTCCTCTCCCTGGAAGATGACCTGTTGCGTCTTTTCGGTAGCGAAAGAATTGCAAATATAATGCAAAGGTTGGGTTATAAAGAGGGAGAACCGATCCAACACCCAATGGTGACGAAAAGCGTTGAAAGGGCGCAAAAGAAAGTTGAACAGAATAACTTCGCTATAAGAAAAAGATTGCTTGAATATGACGATGTCTTGAACAAACAAAGGGAGGTGATTTACAGCCTTAGAAGGCATGCCCTTATGGGTGAGCGACTTGAAGATGATTTGCTTGATATGTTAACCGATTATGTTGAGGATGTGGTTGAGAGATATTACAGCAATCTTGACCTTCAAGGGTTGAGGGATGAAATTATGCGGACGCTTTTGATAGATCTGAAAATCACACCTGATGAGTTTGAAAAGCTCGGTAGAGAAGGGCTTAAAGAAAAGATTTACAATGAGGCGCTTGAATTTTACAATCGTAAAAAAGAACAACTCGGCGAAGAGTTAATGTTCGCCTTGATGAAGATGTCCATGCTTCAGGTGATAGACCAAAGATGGCAAGAGCATCTGCGTGAGATGGATGAATTAAGGGAGGGGATTCATCTACGAGCTTATGCACAGAAAGATCCGCTTGTTGAATACAAGACCGAAGCATTTGAGATGTTTATGGAGATGATGAGAAGAATAAGAAGCGGTGTTTTAAGCTTGGTCTTCAGAATGTTCCCAGTTATGCCAGAGGAAATTCAAGAGAGAAAACCAAGAAGACCAAGAAGAGAACAACTCAACCTTGTCCATCAGGAATCAATCGGTATGGGCTTGAGGGTTGCAGCTGCTGAAGCAGATATTGCTACAGCCGTTAAACAAGATGTTAAGTTAAAGCCGATCAAAGTTGATCGCAAAGTTGGAAGAAATGACCCGTGCCCATGTGGTAGCGGTAAAAAATATAAACATTGTCACGGGAAAATATAAAATGTTCGCAAGATGAGATATTTTGCTGTCCTCCTTTTACTTATCTCTGTTGCACGGGGTCAGGAATTCAATATAATTGATCATGGCTATACAAAAGAAATTGAAGTTAACATTGAGCAACCTTATATAAGAGAGATTGAAATCAATAACGAGAAATTTTCAATTATTGGGTTAAAAAATTTAGAATCGGTCGGTTTGCTCCCCAATTTCCTACCGTATTTGAACTTTCTTCTCGTTTCATCCCCAAATTCAAAAGTTGATTTACTTAACTTTGAATTTGATGAAGTTGAACTCACATACCCATTGCTAAGTTTAAAAGAGAAATCGTTTCCAGACGGTATTGAACTTGATGATGTTTTCAACCTTGAAGATAAAATTTACGATTTCGTTTATCTTGGTAAGATGAGAGGGGTTGATGTTTGCAATCTTATTTTATTTCCGATCAAGGTTGAGGGGCGAAAGTTAAAATATATTTCAAAAGCAAGGTTTAGCATATCAAGCCCTTATCTTTCAAAGCTTGATGAAGCGGTTATCTTTACAAGGCAAGATATAAATTTTTTAAGCCCAAGTTTAAATAAGCTTCAAGCGGGAGAAGAATTTGAATACAAAATTTTCATCCGCAAGGATGGGATTTATAAGATAACTTACGATGACTTGAAAAAAGCTGGGATAGACCTCAGGGGTGTTCAAGCATCAAGATTAAAAGTCAAAAACAATGGAGTTGAGATACCAATTTATGTTTATTCAGGTGGGGATGGCGTTTTTAATGAAGGCGATTATATTGAGTTTTATGCTGAGGCGAGAAAAAACAAATTTTCTGGCGGGAAATTTGACCTTTATAATGACCCGTTTACCGATGTAAACGTTTATTTTCTTGAGATTGGGGATTCACCCGGATTAAGATATGCTGAAGAGTCGGGGACGAGATATTTTGATAATTATATTGACCTTCGTGGTGCATCCTATTACTATGAGGTTCATCTTGAAAAAGATTATGTGTTTGAAAGATTAAAATATGCTGATACCGATTTGACTTATGATGCAAGAGATCATTGGTTTTGGGTTGAACTTAGCTCAAACGAGCAAGCCGAGTTAAGTGTTTACCTCCCAAAGCCGGATCCTCTGAGCTTGGATGAGATTAAGATAAAATCCGCATTTCATGGTGTAACTTCAACTCCCGGGCATATGGCGAATGTTTTCATAAATAATAAGAGAATTTTAGCGACAAGTTGGAACGGTCAGAATATACACATTGCCTCGTCGGAGAACTTAGGTTATTCTGTGCCGAACAGCGCTTTAAAAGATGGGATAAATAAAATCACTGTCTTCAACGCAAACGATGGAAGGGTTGAGAACGCAATTTTTGCCGTCAATTGGTTTGATTTAACTTACAGGCGACTTTATCAAGCGGATAAGGATGAGATAAGATTTAAAATACCCCCAGAATATAATGTTGGTTATTTCAGGTTTGAAATTTCAGGTTTTAAGAATCCCAATATAAGTGTTTATAGATTAGGCGTTTCAAAAATTTCAAATGTTGAAGTTCTCAAAGCGAAGGATGAGAAGATAGGCGAAAATTATCATGCGATTTTTTATGTGAATGTCTTGTCTCCGGATGTTGAATTCATAGCTGTAAGTGAAAGTGCGAAGTTAAAGCCAGATAGCATAGCAAGGGATTTAAAAACAAATCTTAAAAGTTCAGCCAACACATTTGATTATTTGATAATAACTCACCCTCTTTTATATGACAAGCGCAGGGATGTCAATGACCCAACGCATCCGTTAAATCAACTTAAAAGTTTGTACGAGTCAAAGGGTTTGAGCGTTAAAATTGTGAGTGTTGATGATATTTATGATGAGTTTAACTTTGGCGTGAAAAGTCCGTATGCGATCAAAGATTTTTTGCAGTTTGCTTATAATTCTTGGGTTAGGAAACCAATCTATGTCCTTTTAGTTGGCGGGGCTGTATATAGTAATCGGAACCATCCAGAACTTGACCTTATTCCAACGATGTTTTATCAATCATATATTTACGGTGCAACATCAGCTGATGCTTGGTTTACCTTCATTGACGGTGAGGATTATCTTGGTGATGTTCTCCTCGGTAGGTTACCTGTAAGAAATAGGGATGAGATGAAAAATGCAATTGAAAAGATAATCTCTTATCATAATCAGAAGCCACAAAAATGGCATAGAAATGTTCTAATGATAGCAGGTGAGGGCAGGGACTTTGAGTCGCAAACCGATTATATTGTGAAAGATGTCCTTCCAAAGTTTTTAAATATAAACCGTCTCTATGTAATCCCTGGCTCCCCTTTCTCTGGAGGGACATCAAAATTATTAAATTACTTCAACGATGGGCAGTTATTTATAAACTTTGTCGGTCACGGTGGCGGAGCGATTTGGGCTGATAATGGGCTTTTGAAAAATGAGGATATTCCAAAACTTGGGAATAAGGATAAATATCCGTTCGTGACAAGTATGACATGCTTTTCGGGGGCTTTTGATTATCCTCAGAGAACAGCTCTTGGTGTAAATCTTGTTGTTGAGAAAGATAAAGGGGCTATCGGGGTTCTTGCATCAAGCGGGCTTGGGTGGCTTTTGAACGATTACTTCATGCTTTTAAGCATTATTCCTTATCTTTTTGACCCTGAAAAAAGCATCGGTGAGATTATAGCCATCGGCAAGGCGAAATATTATTCAAGCTATTTCTTCTGGCCACAAGCGAAGACAATGGTTTATCAATATAATTACATCGGTGATCCAGCCGTTAAACTTCCAGTTCCAAGACAAAGAGCAAAAATTGAAATTGAAAGGAAGGTAATTTCGCTAAATGATATGCTTAAAGTCAAAATTTCATCACAAATTCAAAATGGGAATGCGATAATTTCATTTGCCGATGATGAACATATTTCAAGATATGAGTTTGAGAAAACGTTTCAATCAGGGAGTTTTAATTTTGAGATAAAGCCACCTATTAATTCAGGATTTGTTAAGGTCTTCATTTACGATGATAAAAATATTGAGTCATGGTTTGATGTTTTTAAGACAAGTGGTTCTTTTATTGGTGATTATACTGTTTTTCCAAGCGAGCCGAGGGTTGGGGATAGTTTATCTTTTTCAGGCAGGATTGAACTTGAAGGTGGTGAGGTGCCAGATTCGGTTAAATTTATCATCTTGAAGTATAAAAGTAAATATGGAAGGTTTGATCAGCTTTTTGGTCGCGACACGCTTTTGTGTTTTCCTTTTAAGCCAAATTTTTATCAAACCGCTGTAAAAATAAGGGCTGATGCCGGGGTCAAATATATAACTCAAATGATCGCATACACAAATGGTAGAACAATAGCTGGAGAGATAAAGGAATTTATAGTTGGTGGATTGCCAGACCCTTCGCTTTTGCCTATGGAGTTAAACAACTTGCAAAGCTCAATTTATATGAAAAGCCAAAATATAAAGTTCAAGGTTGATTCAACCGTTAAGCTAACCACAAGGGTTTTTAACCTCTCGGATATTCCAGCAAATGATTTTAAAATCAAATTTTACGACAGGTTTAGAGATGAAAATTATGTTATCGCTCAGTCAAAATTTTCAGTTGCCCCGTTATCTTACACTGATGTTGAGGTTGAGTTACAAAAACAGATGTCAATTGGCTCTCACAGAATTTTCGCTGTAATAGAAAGTGACTCAACTTCTGGGGATGATTTTGATTATTCAAACAATGTAGCATATAATGAACTCCTTTATAATTTTGTTAAGTTCAATTCCGATTCTGTTTCAATTTCAGAAAACCTATCATTGAAGAGAAATGATCCCTTTGTTTATGTTGTCGGTTTTGAGTATCCGATTTCAACATTTAAATTCTCGTCTTCTCAGGGTTATCTTCACCAATTGCGAGCATCAGGCGAGTCGGGAGTTTTCCTTGCAAAATATGAACCTTTCAATAACAGCATCGTTGAAATTTTTGTGAAACTTGACACTTCTGATCAAACGGTGAATCAAAACAAAGATAAAATACGACTTTATTATTTTGATGAGAAAATTAGAAAGTTCAGGGTTAAAGAGAGTAGGTTTGATGGTCAATACTTAAATGGCAAGCTTGATGAACCTGGATTTTATACGATTGGATACTCAAACGATTCAAGGGGTCCAAGAGTTGAAGTAACAGTTGAGGGGCAAAGTTTTCGTGACGGTGCTTATGTATCAGCAAATCCCGTTTTCAGCATACTGATTGAAGACGATGAGGGGGTTGATTTGTCTGAGGGTTCGTTTAAATTTAAAATTGATGGAAAAGATTTGAAACATAACGATATAACTATACCGGACACGGTGACGAATCCAAAAAATTTATTTGTAAAAGTGAGTCCGAAGTTGACGGATGGTGAGCATACCGCAAGTTTTTCTGCTCGTGATATCAACGGCAATTGGTCCGATGAGGTCAAGATTTCATTTAAGGTTTCTTCAAATTTTGAGGTTAAAATTTTCGGCAACTTTCCAAATCCATTTTCTGACAGGACATTTTTCGCTTATGAGATCCTCGGCTCGCAAGTTGAAGAAGTTGAGTTTAAAATTTACACCGTCGCGGGCAGGTTAATACAAAGTTTTAAATTTCCCTCTTCAATTCCAAGTGAAGTTTACGGTTTTCAAGTTGGTGGCACGGGTGTTCCAACTTCAATTGGTTATCACGAGATTTGGTGGGATGGGACTGATAGAGACGGGAACGAAGTTGCCAATGGTGTTTATTTTTATAAGTTTTCTGTAAAAAGGGATGGAAAAACTCAAAGTTACACTGGGAAAATCGCAAGGATAAGATAGATTTGAAGAGAAAGATGAGAAACTTAATTTTTCTTTTTTCGCTTTTGTTATTTTCGTTTTCATTCGCTGATAATTCAAAGTATGCTGGAGAATTTTTGAGGATTCCAATTGGTGCTAGGGCTTTGGGCATGGGTGGGGCTTTCATAGCAGTAGCTGATGACGGTTCGTCATTTTATTATAATCCGGCTGGGGTTGCGATCTCCGGAAGCGGACTTCTTTCTTTTATGTATTCATCGCAATTTGGTGCTTTGACCTCGCCTTTGGCTTCATTTTTTCATTTGGGTTATATACATGAAATTCATAATGTTGGAATCGCGATTAATTGGGTCAGATTGAGCATTGATGATATACCGCTTACGCCTGATTACACAAGGTATGAGACTGCACTTGAAAGGGAGGAGCTTGTGAAAAGTTATACTGGTGGGGATTTCTTCAGCGATGTTGAAGATGCCTTTTATATTTCTTTTGCAAAAGAGTTTAAGTTTGATGTGAATTTCGGCTGGTCAAGATATAAAATGCCCGTTTCATTTCCTGTGGGTATAAATTTCAAACTGATAAATCAAAACATCGGGGTTGAGAAGGCAACTGGGATTGGCTTTGATATCGGATTTATGATTAAATTTAGCATGGACGATTTCTTGCAGAGGGAGAGAATTGGTGATGTTTCAATTTCGCTTGCTTTAAAAGATGTCGGAAAGACGAGGATTTCTTGGAGCACGCGAAGAGAACACTTTATTGAACCAACCCTTATGTTTGGGCTTGCTTATTCATTGCCTGTCAATTTCCTATCAGGTAGGATAACATTTGCATATGGAAGTCAAAATTCTTATCTTACTGACAAAATGTACGGGATTGAATACGGATATAAAAATTTGTTATTTGTGCGGGTTGGAAAAAATGTTAAAAATTTAAGCTTCGGTGCGGGGATGAAGATTGATTTTTTGGTGGTTGATTATGCTTTTCTCTCGCACGAGCTTGGAGCGGTTCACAGGATGAGCGGTTCAATTTCAATTGATAAAATTTTGAAGAGGTTATGAAATTTAACTTGAAAATACTTCTTTTCGCTTTGATTTTAATTTCTTCCTGTAGTCCGAATCGTGAAAGTTTACCAGCCCCTGAAAGACCCGAGATTGTGCCGGTTCCAGATCCATTGTCTGAAAGTGATATTGGAAGCGGTGCAATCCCAGAAGTTGATGGGATAAAAATTTTATGGAAGAAGGTTTTAAACGCCACGGGGTATAAAATATATCGTGGCGAGGTTAAAGCTGATAAAGTTGAGTTCAATTTTTATTATGATGTCAGGATGCAAACGGGGACAGCCGACACATTTTTTATTGATAGAAATGTTGAGTTTCGTAAGCGATATTTTTATTTCGTAAGAGCGTATAATCGCGATAATGTTGAAAGTCAACCATCGGATACAATTTCTTTTGAGCTTTATCTCAAACCGAGGTTGATTTCCCCGGGAAATAATTCGCAAGTTAGCCCTGACACTTTGATTTTTAGATGGGACGATCCAAATGGTGGCGGGGATTTTGTGATAAGGGTTAAAAATGCACAAAGTGATAGCGTGATATGGATTTCAAGTTTTAGGAGTTTTTCTGATTTTTCAGTTAAATTCAATTACGATTCCAAAGCTAAGGGAAATCTCATCCCGGGGCTACAGTACAAGTGGCGTGTTGATAGAGTTCAATTTGGACAAAGTGCCGGGTCAAAGTCAAATTGGGGAGTGTTTTATGTCAAATAAAAATAGAGGAGGTGCTATAAATTTATGTTGAAGAAGGCGATTATCCTTTTGCTCTCTTTCGCGTCAATTTCATTTGCTCAATTGTTTGAAAGTGGGACAAGAATTGTAACAGGTGGTGGTTCAAGCGCTTATTATTTTGTTGGAAAGACGGGAGAATTGACAATCACGGTTAACCTTTGGGGATTCGTTAGAAATCCAGGACGGTATGAAGTTCCAAGTTCAACAGACCTTGTTCAGCTCATCTCATATGGCGGAGGACCTTTAAAAGAAGCAAAGTTAAAGGATGTCAAGATAATACGCAGTGTTAGAGAGGACACAACGATCGTTGAAAAAGTGATAAAGGTAAATGTTGAGAAAATTATAGAAGATGGGGAACCAAGCCCGATTCTTTTGCCTGGTGATACCGTAGTTGTTCCAGGTGGTTCAATTGATGTGATTAAGGATATACTTGCGATTTTGAGGGACATTGGGCTTGCAGCTGGTGGGATTGCAGCGATAATAAATGTTTTGAGAAGATAAAGAGATTTTAGATATGAAGAAGATAGAGGCGATAATAAGACCTTTTAAGCTTGACGAGGTCAAAGAGGCGCTTACTGAGATAGGCGTTAAGGGTATGACCATAACCGAAGTCAAGGGCTATGGCAGGCAAAAAGGTCACACGGAGCTTTATCGCGGTGCCGAATATAAAGTTGATTTCTTGCCCAAGATAAAAATTGAGGTCGTTGCACCTGACCATATGGTAGATAAAATTGTCAATGCGATAATAAAATCGGCAAGGACGGGACAAGTCGGCGATGGTAAGATATTCATTTATCCTGTTGAAGAAGTGATAAGGGTTAGAACAGAGGAAACTGGAGAGGATGCGATTTAGGGCTTGAAACTTTTGTTTTAAATTGTTAGATTAAAGTTGATTTTAACGCTGTAAAAGTAAAGTGTGAATTCCCATGGGTAAGGTTATTGCTATTGCTAATCAGAAGGGAGGCGTTGGGAAGACGACAACAGCTGTTAATTTAGCGACTTATCTTGCAACTTTGGAGAGGCTAACTCTTTTAATTGACATTGATCCGCAGTCAAACGCGACAAGTTCCTTGGGAGTTGAACCAGAATATGAAAAAACGATTTATGAAGTTTTACTTGGCAAAATTAGACCCGAGGACGCTATAGTTACTTTTTCAGACCCTTATTTAAAGTATCTTGAGCTTATACCTTCAAAAATTGAGTTGGTTGGAAGTGAATATGAATTAATTGAGTTTCAGGGAAGGGAAAGAATCCTTGCAAAAGCGATTGAAAGATTGAAAAACAAGTATGATTACATCTTAATAGATTGTCCTCCATCGCTTGGGCTTTTAACTTTGAACGCCTTAACGGCAGCTGATTCCGTTTTGATCCCCGTTCAGTGCGAGTTCCTACCACTTGAAGGACTGGGGCAATTGCTTAACACAATAAAGATCATCAAAGAGAGGTTGAATCCGAAACTTGACATTGAGGGTGTTCTTTTAACGATGTATGATGGTAGATTGAGGTTGTCAAATGAAGTTGCAGAAGAAATAGAGAGATATTTCAAAGACAGAGTTTTTGAGGCGAGGATACCAAGGAATGTGAAGTTGAGTGAAGCCCCAAGTCACGGCAAGCCAATACTTTTATATGACGCTAAATCCCCTGGGGCAATTGCCTACGCTAAGGTTGCTGAAGAGTTGATACAGCGGAATGAAAAAGTAAACAAATCAAACAGATATGAGCAGGCAACGATTGGGGAGAGGACTTGATGCTCTTATACCGAAAGTAGCGACGAAAGAGATAAGCATTGACTCAAAAGAAATTCGCTTTGATGATGGTCAATCTGTCGGTGTGATAGCTAAAATTGAACTCTCAAAGATAAAACCAAACCCATATCAACCAAGAGAAACTTTTGATAGAACCGCGCTTGAGGAGTTAAAGCAGTCAATAATTGAAAAAGGCGTCATTCAACCCATCACCGTAAGGAGATTACCCGGGGGGATGTATGAGCTTATATCTGGTGAGAGAAGAGTGAGGGCTTCAACTGAAGCAGGTCTTACACATATCCCAGCATATATAATTGAAGTTGAATCAGAAAAAGAACTTCTTGAGCTATCACTTATTGAAAACATCCAACGCGAGAAATTAAATCCTATAGAAATAGCAAAAGCTTATCAGAGGTTAATTGAAGAGCTTGGATATACCCAAGAAGAGATAGCGAAAAAAATTGGCAAAGATAGGACTACGGTTGCAAATTTCATAAGGTTGCTAAAGCTTCCCGAACAAATCCAAGAAAGTTTAAAACGCGGTGAAATAACGATGGGACATGCAAGGGCTTTGATAAATTTACCAAGTAGAAAACTTCAGGTTGAGATATGGAGTAAAATTGTAAAACAGGGTTGGTCTGTCAGGAAAGTTGAAAAAATTGTGCGCGACCTTTCAAAGGGGAAGATCATTGAAGAAAAATCATCAAAAAAGAAAAGTAACCAAGCTGGATTTAGGGATATTGAATCAAAGTTGAAAAGAATTTTTGGAACCCAAGTTAAAATCAAACAAATGAGCAGTGGCAGAGGAGAGATTGTCATTGAGTTTTATTCTGACGATGAGTTTGAGAGGTTGCTTGAACTTTTTGAACTAATAGAAAAAAATTCAAAGTGATTTTTTATGCGTGTCGTTTTTTTATTGCTGTTTTCAATTATTTTTTTCCTGTCAACAATTTCCGGAGGGAAAATGGAAAAGAGGATTATTTACACTGAAAAAGCACCAAAACCAATTGGTCCATATAGCCAGGCGGTTATCGCTGGAAATTTAATTTTCACAGCTGGGCAAATCCCAATTGACCCCACGACAAATCAAGTCGTGCAAGGTGATATAAAAGAACAAACAAGGCGCGTGCTTGAAAATTTGAGAGCAATCCTTGAAGCAGTGGGATCAACATTTGATGATGTTGTAAAAGTGACGATTTATATGAAGGATTTGAACGAGTTTTCAGCTATGAACGAGGTTTATTCAGAATACTTTAAGAATTCACCCCCAGCTAGGACAACTGTTGAAGTTTCGCGTCTCCCAAGAGATGTCAAGATAGAAATTGATTTAATAGCGATTGTTAAACAAGGGAAATGAAAAAGGAAATTCTAATTTTTCTCTTTCTCGTCTTTTCAATTTCACTTTCTCAAACTGACACTTCAAAGACAGCCAAAAAAGCCGAGCTGAAATCTCCAACCAAAGCGATGTTGATGAGTGCCGTTTTGCCAGGACTTGGGCAATTTTACAATAAATCCTACTGGAAAGTCCCAATCATTTACGGGCTTGCTGGATATTTTGTCTATGAATTTAAACAGAATGACAGGAACTACAGATATTACCGCGAGCTCTATATCAGAAGCATTGAAATCTCGGGCGGTGATTATAGATACAAACGTTTAAGGGACTTTTACAGGGACCAGCGTGACCTTTTCGGCATTTATCTTGCTTTGCTTTATCTTGCCAATATAGTTGATGCTTATGTTGACGCGCACCTTTACAATTTTGATGTTGGTGAAAATTTGTCAATTCAAATTTTCCCCGGTAAAATAAAATTACATTACAGATTTTAAAATGTTTTGGCTTCTTTTTGTCCCTTTGATTGAAGTGCAAGTTGAGTTTCTCTTTAAATTTGGTGAGTTTTCAAATCCGCATGGCATTTCAATAAGTCCTACTGGTGAAGTTTATGTTGCCGACACTGGAAATAACTCAATTAAAAAATTTTCAAGCGCGGGGAAATTGCTTGCGCATGTGACTGGCTACGGTTGGGGCGAGCTTGAATTTGATCAGCCATATGATGTTGACGCAAAAAGAGGAGTTGCGATTTATGTTGCGGATTACAACAATCATAGGATTCAGAGATTTGACAAAAATTTGAATTTCATCGCTACTTTTAAAGGTAATGCTGACGATGGGAAATTTTTCGCTTTCCCGAGAAGCGTCGCCGTCTCAAAATTTGATGAATTGTTTTTAATTGATGCTGAAAATGTCAGATGCGTAAAAATTAACAAGCTTAATCAAGTTGTAAAGGTCTTCGGAGGAATTGAAGCTGGTCAAGGTAGGTTGATAAATCCGATCCAAATTTCAATATCACCACAAAATTTAATAGTGGTTCTTGATGAGAATGATGTCTTGATTTATGATTATTACGGGAATTTTTTAAAACGATTTGGCTTGGGTCTATTTAATAAACCAACAGGCGTTTTCGCGGATTCGCTTATCTTCGTTGCTGATGGTAAAGATGTTTTTATGTTTGACTATGATGGAAAGAAAATCGCTAAAATTTCTTTTGGTGAAACGGTTAGGGATATTGCTTATCAAAATTCGTTGATTTATTGTTTGACAGATAAAGAGGTTCTCGTTTATAAATTAATTTTCAAAAGCGATGGGAATTGACTTTATCATCCTACCTTATAACGACTTTCTGAAGGGGGAAAACCTTGGGTTCAGGGATAGGGATTTGCATTTGATTTTGGAGATAATTAAAGATGAGAGGGTCAGAAGGGTTGTAATTGTGGAAAGACCGAGGTCAATTTTGACGCTTTTTAAATTTAGGAAATTGAGCATAAGTGGTGCTTGGAAGGTCTTTGATAATTTAAAAAGATTGAATGAAAAGGTTTATCTCTTTGAGTATTTCAATTTTGGAGTAAGGCAAATTTTTGAAAAGCATTTATGGTTTGATAAAGTTTATGGGAGTAAGGGTTTCATTGATAAATTTTTAACGGCTCTTGGATATCTTGGAATTTCCGATTTTGCTTTGTTATCTTTCAATCCATTCGCTCAAAAACTCGTTGATTCGTTAGACCCAAGGTTTTTCTTCTTTGACGCCATTGATAATCTCTGTTTACATCCATCGTTGAAAAACCTTTATGACTATCTGTGCGATGTTTATTTTGATATTTCAAACAAGGCGAAGTTGATATTTTGTGTGAATGAGAATGTGAAGAAATTTTTTGAGGAGAGATTCCCACCGTCAAAAAATAAGGTAATCGTAATTCATAACGGTGTTTGTGAAATGAATTTCTGTGCCAAGAGTCCAGATGACCTGCGGGGTATTAAGAGACCGATGATTGGTTATGTTGGGGTCATCTCAAAGAGGATTGATTTCGGACTTGTTGAATATCTTGCTCAAAATAGAAGCAATTATAGTTTCGTCTTTGTTGGTCCATTTTATGGCGATGTCAGGGGATGGGTGAAGCGATTGAGTAGATTGAAAAATGTTTTTTTTCTTGGTGAGAGACATTATGATGAAATTCCCAATTATGTTTCTTCTTTTGATGTTTGCGTCGTTCCACATATAGTTGATGAGTTTACACTCTCAAATGACCCTATGAAGGTGTATGAATACATTTACGCTGGGAAACCGGTTGTTTCAACCGGGATTTATATAAGCCGTGAATTGTTGGATTTCGTTTTCGTTGCGAGGGAGCGAGAAGAATTTCTGAGATATTTGGACGAGGCGGTGAGGGTTTCAAGAGATGATAGTTTCATTTTAAGGCAAAGGGCGGGGATAAAGGAGTGGATGTTTTGGAGCAAGAGAGCAAAGCTTATGCTTGATAAAATTTTGGCAGCAATTCAACCCAGGGGGATTGAAAGTGGTGAATCCACAAGTTAGAAAGACAACGAACCTTACGATTTTTAAATCCTACTTTTAGCCTCCATTTGATAATTTGTCATGCAAGTATTAAATTTAAGCAGAAAATGAAAGCGTTAATCATCAGTATGAATATCGCTGTTTTTGCCTCTGGACGTGGTTCAAATCTTATGGCAATCCTTAAAGCCATTGAAGAAGGAAGGTTAAAGGCAAGGGTTGTTGTTGTGATAAGTAATAACTCAAGCTCTGGTGCCCTTGAGATAGCCCGTTCAAAAGGGATAGATGCGCTTCACATCAGCAGGAGCCAGTTTTCAAGTGATAGGGAGTATGTGGATAAAATTTTAAGCGAACTTAGGAAGAGAAATGTTGAACTCGTAGTTCTTGCAGGTTATATGAAAAAAATTCCGGCTGAAGTGGTGAGCGAATACAGAAACAGGATATTGAACATTCATCCGGCGTTGCTTCCATCTTTCGGCGGACAAGGAATGTATGGGATTAATGTTCATAAGGCGGTGATTGAATCAGGGGTTAAGATAACCGGTGTGACGGTCCATATCGTTGATGAGGAATATGACCACGGTCCGATAGTTTTACAAAAGGCGGTTGAAGTTAAAGACGATGATACACCCGAGACGCTTGCGGAGAGGGTTTTAAAAGTTGAACATGAGGTTTATCCCGAAGCTATAAGGTTGTTCGTTGAGGGAAAAGTGAATGTTTTCGGAAGAAAGGTGATCATAAAAAATGAAAATTAAAAGAGCACTCATCAGTGTCTCAGATAAAACTGGGATAGTTGATTTCGCAAAGGAACTCCAAAACCTTGGCATAGAAATAATATCAACGGGTGGAACATATAATTATCTTGCCCAAAATGGGGTTAATGCTTTAAAGATTGAAGATGTGACTGGTTTTCCTGAATTACTCAACGGCAGGGTTAAAACACTTCATCCGAAAATACTTGCCGGGATTCTTGCTGTAAGAGACAATCCCGAACATATTCAGCAGTTAAATAAGTTTGGTATTTTACCCATTGACCTTGTTGTTGTCAATCTTTATCCTTTTTCAAGTTTTATTTCTGAAGGCGATGTTAAGTTTGAAGATGCTATTGAACAAATTGACATCGGTGGAGTAACGCTTCTTCGTGCGAGCGCAAAGAACTACAAGTATGTAGCTGGCGTTGTGAATCCAAAAAGATATGGGGAGATAATTTCAGAGCTTAAATCAAATGGTTGCGAACTTTCAGAAAGGACGCGTCTTTCACTAGCGATTGAAATATTTCAGCACACATCAGATTATGATGCGAGGATTGCAAACTTTTTGTTTTCGCAATTAACCGAGGATGTATTGCCAAGCGTTTTTCATTTAAATCTTGTTAAGATTAAAAATTTGCGTTATGGGGAAAATCCGCATCAGAGAGGAGCTATTTATGGCGATTTCTTCAATTATTTTGAACAACTTCACGGTAAGGAACTCTCATACAACAACATACTTGACATAAGTTCGGCAACGGAACTTGTCCTTGAATTTGACAAGCCAGCTTGTGCGATAGTTAAGCATACGAATCCTTGCGGTGTTGGAGTTGATGATAAATCAATACTTGAGGCTTTCAAAAAGGCGTTTGCAACCGATACAATTTCTCCATTTGGTGGGATAATTGCTTTTAATAGACCGCTTGATCTTAAGACGGCGATTGAAATTGACGGTATTTTCAGCGAAGTTATAATTGCCCCGGATTTCCCCTCTGATGTGTTAAATTTTCTATCCCACAAGAAAAATAGAAGGTTGATAAGGTACAAGGGTGTTGATATAAAAAAATTTGATTTTGACTTCAAGAAAGTCATAGGGGGTGTTCTTGTTCAAGAAGTTGACAATGTTGACCTTGAGCCGATGAATTTGAAGGTCGTCACGAGAAGGAAACCAACGGTTGATGAGATGGAGGCGTTGATTTTTGCGTGGAAGGTCGTAAAGCATGTTAAATCAAACGCTATAGTTTATGCTCGCAGAGATAGAACGCTTGGGATTGGGGCTGGACAGATGTCACGCCTTGATGCATCGCGAATCGCAGTAATGAAGGCAAAAGAGATGGGGCACGATTTGAGAGGTAGCGTAGTTGCCTCTGATGCTTTCTTCCCCTTTCCAGACGCTTTGATTGAAGCTATAAAAGCAGGTGCAACAGCTGTAATTCAACCCGGTGGCTCAATCAGGGATGAAGAGGTGATAAAAATAGCGGATGAATATAACATCGCAATGGTTTTCACTGGAATAAGACATTTCAAACACTAAAAAATTTAGAAAGGGAAATGGGACTTTTCAATTTATTTACAGCTGATATAGCAATTGACCTTGGAACCGCAAACACTTTGATATGGATGAAGGGAAAGGGCATTGTATTAAATGAGCCATCAATTGTAACTTATGACAGAAGTACAAGGAGAATCGTCGCCATAGGGCATGAAGCAAAGGAAATGCTCGGAAGGACTCATAAGGACCTACAAACAATAAGACCACTTAAAGATGGCGTGATAGCTGATTTTGAGATGGCGGAGGGGATGTTAAGGGAATTCATAAAGAAAATTCATGTGAATTGGTTTCCGAGTAGACGTGTCGTTATAAGTGTTCCAAGTGGTGTGACCGAGGTTGAGAAAAGGGCGGTTCGTGACTCTGCTGAACACGCTGGTGCAAAAGAAGTTCATTTAATCCCTGAACCGATGGCTGCTGCAATTGGGATAGGAATTGATGTGACTGAACCATATGGAAATATGATAATTGATATCGGCGGTGGGACGACCGAAATAGCCGTTATAGCTCTTTCGGGGATTGTAACGCAAGAGTCAATACGCATAGCTGGTGACGAGATGACCAATGCAATAATTCAGCTTTTCAAGAAGTCGTATAATGTCTTGATCGGTGAGAGGACAGCTGAGGATATAAAGTGTGAAGTTGGTTCAGCGATGCCTCTTGAAGAAGAGGTTACAATTCAAGTCAAAGGACGAGACCTTGTAACTGGGATACCGAAGATCGTTGAAGTTAGTTCTGTTGAGATTCGTGAGGCGTTGAACGAACCAATAATTGCCATAATTGATGCGATAAAACTCGCACTTGAAAGAACTCCCCCTGAACTTGCAGCTGACATACTTGATCGTGGCATAATGTTAACTGGTGGCGGCTCGCTTTTGAAAGGACTTGATGAGAGGATAAGAATGGAAACGGGGCTTCCGGTTCATGTGGCTGAAGACCCCTTAACCGCCGTAGTCAGAGGCGCTGGTAAAGTCCTTGAAAACCTTGAAGCTTATTCAAAGGTTCTCATTAAAAGTCAAAGATATTGATGTTGAGAATTTTAACTCAAATAACCGGGCATCTTAAGGAATATCTTATCCTCTCAATTCTTGTTGCGATATCAATTGTCCTTCTTTTCAGCTCAAAATCACCGAAGTCCCATCTCGTTAGTAAAGTTGCGCTTGAAATTGTCGGATTTACGAAATCAATCACTGATATAATACCGAACTTTTACAACTTGCAGGCGGAGAATAAGGAACTGAAGAAAATTAATATGATGTTGCTTGCACAATTAAATCAACTTCAAGAGGAAAAGCTTGAAAATATACGCCTGCGGGAATTGCTTCGTTTTAAAGAGAGAAACAGCGATTATGAACTTGTCTCAGCTGATGTTGTTGGGAAGTCGCTTATTAATTTGAGAAATTATATCATTCTAAATGTTGGATCAGGCGATGGGGTTGAGGTTAATATGCCCATCGTTTGCGAATCCGGTGTTATCGGTAAGATTATACGAGTTGGTAAAAATTATTCTGTTGGGATGATTTTATTCCATAAGGACTTCAGAGCAAGCGTTAAAATTCAAAGAAGTAGAGTTGATGGCATAATTGCTTGGGAAGGCGGTGAATATCTCTCAATGCTTAATGTCCCTAAGACGATGGATGTTGAACCCGGGGATGTCGTCATAACTTCTGAATATAGCACGATTTTCCCCCCAGGGATGGAGATAGGAGTGGTTGTTGAAACAGATAATTCTGCAAAAGGGCTTTTCAAAGTCATAAAAGTTAAACCATCGGTTGACTTTACAAAACTTGAAGAGGTGTTTGTTGTAAAATATAAATCCGACCCCGAAAAGGAAAAGTTTGAGGAAATGTTTTACGGAAAATAAAGTTCTTATTTGATGCTCTATATAAGATACTTAATCACCGGATTGATCATATTGCTTTTGAGCATTGCGGTTGTTCCTTTGATGTCAATCAGCCAGATTACGCCTGATTTGATGCTTATATTTGTCGTTTATGTTGCTTTGAAAAATGGGCAAATTGCCGGAAGCATTGCTGGATTCATCTCTGGCTTACTTTTGGATTACACAGTTGATTTCACGCCTGGGCTTTCTGCTCTTTCAAAAACGATATGTGGCTTTATAGCTGGTTTTTTCTATGATGAGGCAAAAATTGATGTCAATACTGGGACATTTCGCTTTCCGCAAATCGTTTTTTTATGCTCTGTTGTGAATAATGCAGTTTATTTTTCGGTTGATATACTTGGTCGTGAATTTGAAACAAGTGAAATTATTAAGATACTTATCGGTGGGGCGATTTATACGACGATTTTATCCCTTGTTCCAATTTTTGCAACATCAAGGAGGTCACATATTTTATGAGTGAAAATTTCAGGTTGAAATTTCTTAAAATTTTAATTTCGCTTATTTTCTTTTCCTTTATGCTCAGATTATATGAGCTTCAGTTGTATCGCGATGCTGAATACAAAAAGCAGGCGCAAACGAATAGCATAAAAGCACTTCAGCACGATCCAATTAGAGGATTGATACTTGATAGGAATGGCAAGATAATAGTTGACAACGCTCCAGCTTATACGGTTATCATAACACCTTATGAGTTTGATATGAAAAATCTTGAGCTTCTTGCCAGGATTTTGAAGGTTGATAAAAATTACATAGTTGATAAAATCAAAAGCGCTCCCTCACCTTTTGCCCAGGTTAGAATTCGCCGCGATGCCCCGATTAGTGCTATAGCTTATATTGAAGAACATCGCGATGAATTAAAGGGTGTTGATTACTTAATTGAACATAAGAGAAATTATAGAGAACCAACCGTTGCTTCACATATACTTGGGTATGTTAAAGAGATCACTCCAGATATGCTTTCGGTATATAAGGGTCTCTATAAGTCAGGGGATCAAATAGGTCATTCTGGACTTGAAAAAAGTTATGAGTTGATAATAAAGGGGGAAAAAGGTTATAGTTTTGTTATGGTTGATGCTTTTGGTAGATTCGTTGGTAGATATAACGATGGGAGGAGCGATATACCGCCTTCGGAGGGTTCTGATCTTATTTTGACAATTGATCTAGAATTGCAATCTTTTATTGAAGGTCTCTTTGAAGGAAAGTCGGGTTCGGCTGTTGTGATTGATCCGAGAAATGGTGAAATTCTCGCTATGGTCAGCAAACCAAATTATGACCTTTCTTCGCTCAGTGGTTATACTCCACCTGAATTTTGGAATTCACTTAACAATGACCCGCGCAAGCCACTTTTGAACAGAGCTATCACTGGTTTGTATTCCCCAGGTTCAACTTTTAAAATGATTCTTGCGATCACTGCTCTTGAAACAGGGGCGGTTGATTTAAATTGGAAAGTTTATTGTCCCGGTTACTTCGTCTATGGGAATAAGGTTTTCAAATGTCATACAAGCCGCGGTCATGGTTGGGTTAATTTGACAGAGGCGATTGAGGTGTCTTGTAATGTTTACTTCTATAATTTGATGTTGAGAGTGAATTTTGATGAGTGGTCAAAATATGGCTCGCTTTTTGGATTCGGTAAGAAAACAGGTGTTGATTTGTTAGAAGAGGTTTCAGGGATTTTGCCATCAACGGATTATTTCAATCGTGTTTATGGAGTGAATAAATGGACCAAGGGTTATTTGATAAGTTTAGCGATAGGTCAAGGAGAGATAAGCGCAACGCCTCTTCAAATGGCATGCTATGCCATGGCTTTAGCCAATTATGGAAATTATCATCAGCCACATCTCGTCAAAAAAGTCGTGAATAAAAGAACTGGCAAAGTTGAAGAGGTATCATATTATACTCGTCAAATCCCCGTTTCAAAACAAGCTTTTGACATAGTCCGTGAGGCGATGTATCTTGTCGTCAATGGCTCTAACGGTACGGGGAAGTCAGCGCGGGTTGAAGGCGTAAATGTTGCGGGTAAGACGGGAACGGCGCAAAATCCACACGGAAATGACCACGCTTGGTTTATAGGTTTCGCCCCGTATGAAAACCCAGAAATTGCTTTTGCTATCATAGTTGAAAACGCTGGGTTTGGTGGCGCAGTTGCTGCACCAATAGCAAGGGAAATAGTTAAAAAGTACTTTGAACTTAAAAATCAAAGAGCAGAGTTTAAACTTGTGAAATGGAAAGAGGAATAGCCGATAAAATTGACTTTAAAATTTTGATCCCTTTTTTAGGGCTTGTATTGATAAGTTTGCTTTCGGTTTATAGCGCAACCAATTTACCGGGGCAGTATTCAATTTTTGTTAAACATGTGCTTTGGATTTTCAGCGGTTTGCTTGTTGCTTTGTTTTTCTATTTTTTCCCAGTTCAAAAGTTGATCCGACTGTCGGTTTGGCTTTATATTTTGTCTACCATTTTCCTTGTCATAGTTTTATTTATCGGTAAGAAAACATCTGGTTCAGAGTCCTGGATACAGATCGGGAGGTTTCAGTTTCAACCGTCGGAATTTGCTAAGTTTACAACTATTTTAATCTTGGCTTATTTTCTTTCAAGAAGAAATGTTGAGCCAGACAGAATTATAACTTTGATCGTTTCAGCTGTTTTAACATTAATTCCTATTTTTCTTGTAATTTTACAACCTGACCTTGGAACTGCTATTGTTTTCGGGGGAATTTTCATTGGGATGCTTTTTTGGGCTGGTGTTCCGGTGTTTTGGCTTCTTTTAATCGTGGCGCCGATGATAGTGATTCTGGCATCTTTTTTAAGTGTGAAGATTTTTATAATCACTCTGATTTTGACTACGCTTGTTTTTATTCTGATGAGGAGGTCTTTGATTTTGACTTTTTTGGTCATCGCCCTTAATCTTATGGTTGGGTTGACAAGCGAACATATTTATCATAAAGTTTTAAAACCGCATCAACAAAAACGCATTGCGACTTTTCTCAATCCATCAAGTGACCCTCTCGGTGCGGGATATAATGTCATACAATCAAAAATAGCTATTGGTTCAGGTGGGCTAACTGGTAAAGGTTTTTTAAAGGGGACGCAGACACAGTTGAGGTTTGTCCCAGCGCAGTGGACGGATTTTATATTTTGTGTTCCAGCGGAAGAATTCGGATTCATCGGTTCGGCTATAATTTTGATCCTTTATTTTATTCTGTTATGGCGAATTTTAAACCTCGCATCAATTTTAAAGCAAAGGTTTGCAAGTTTAGTCGCGATTGGAATTTTCTCAACTTGGACTTTCCATGTTGTTGTGAACATAGGTATGACGCTTGGTCTTTCGCCAGTGATTGGGATTTGGTTACCATTTTTAAGTTATGGCGGTTCAGCGATGTGGATGAATATGGCGATGGTTGGCTTGCTTTTGAATTTTTACGCAAATAGAAGGGAACTGTTTTAATCAGTCCGTAGATAGCCAGTTATTAGAACATCATCTCCGAAATTTTGTATTGATATATCTTTCAAAGTGATGATTTCCTTTATTGATTTTATTCCGATGTCACCTATGCTTTGTATCCCTTTGCCGAGAATTTTAGGAGCTATGAATACATAAACTTTGTCGGCGAGTTTTCGTTTTAAAAATTCGGTGAAAATTTTACCGCCACCTTCAACCAAAACCGAGGCAATCTCAAGTTGCGCAAGTTTTTCCAAAACCTCTTTCAAGTCAAGTTTTTTCCTTGATGATTTAACAGGAATAACTTTTATCCCGAGCGAATCAAGTTTTTCAATTTTTTCCTTCTTTTCCCTGAAAGACTCAGCCGAAGTGAAAACAATTGTCTTATCCTTGTTGCTGTCGGAAAAGATGTTAAGTTCTAAGGGTAAACTTAAAGTTGAATCAAGCACTATTCTATACGGGTTTCTTCCTTCAACGAGACGAACTGTCAAATTCGGGTTATCAAGTTTTGCGGTGCGACTACCGATTAAGACAGCATCGTATTCATGGCGAAGTTGATGGACATAGTGGAGTGATTGTTCATTGGTTATCCATTTTGAGTTTCCTTCAATGTCGGCAATTTTTGCGTCAATTGTCTGTGCGATTTTTAAACCGACGAATGGAATTCCTTGAGTTATATATTTGAAGAAAAATTCGTTTAGTTTCTTTGCGTCTTTTTCAAGGACTCCAACGGTGACCTCAATTCCTGCGTTTTTCAATTTCTCAATACCTTTGCCGTTGACAAGTGGATTTGGGTCAATTGTTGAGATGACAACTCTTTTTATTTTTGATTCAATTATCAGGTCAACACAAGGTGGTGTTTTGCCGTAGTGAACGCACGGTTCAAGGTTAACATAAAGGGTTGCGCCTTCAACGCTTTCTGTTGCGTTTTTAATTGCATTTACCTCCGCATGTGCTTCGCCATATTTTTCGTGATAGCCCTCTCCGATTATCTTATTGTCCTTCACTATAACGCAACCGACCATTGGGTTCGGGCTAACATAACCCTTGCCTTTTAAAGCAAGCTGAAAACATCTTGCGATGTAAAATTCGTCTTTCTTTTCTATTCCAATTTTCGCCGGCATAGGTTTTACTTTACAACTCTTACTGTCTTTTCAATTTTTGATGTTCTTCCCACTGCAACTATTTTTAAAGAGTCGGATTTTGTTTTGCAAAGTAACTCAACGGATGTAGAACAAGGGGTCAAAACTTGTGGGACAATTATATCCTTACGAATCCTTGCAATCGGTGTGATCTCAATTTTACTTTCTGTTTCGTTTATCTCGTGTTTGAAGATTTGCCAACCTGGGGTTGGGAACGATCCATAGATTTTAACAGTGAATGTTTCACCGAATTTTACGCTGTCATCTACCACAATTGAGTTGACATAAATTTTTCCGTAGATGAATTCATCTTCTTGTCCAACGATTTTGCAACCCAAAGTTAAAATTAGCAACGAGATTAAAAGTTCGGGTTTCATTTTTTATTGATTTTTGTTTTCACGCTGTAAAAATTTGCAAAAATGGAATTTAAAAGCAAATTTTGAAATTTTTTTCACAAGCGATAAATTTAATTAAATTTTGCCCGGGTGGCGGAACTGGGAGACGCGCTACATTCAGGGTGTAGTGGGCTTTAAGCCCGTGCGGGTTCGAATCCCGCCCCGGGCACAAATCATTCCGAAAAATGGGGGATTTTTTGATTTTAACTTTCTAAATAATTAACTTAATCAAAAAGTTTGCGAAGATAAACCAATTTTATTATGGCTGAGGCGAAAACGGAAAACACCGCACAAGTGTATGAGAAAGAAATGACATTTTGGGAGCACCTTGAAGAATTAAGATCAAGGATAATAAAATCACTTCTTGGAATTTTAATCGGGGTTATAATTTGTGCTTTCTTCAGCGATGAAATCGTCAACGGGATTTTAATCGTCCCAGCTAAAAAAGCTGGCTTTACACTCCAAAATCTCAAGCCATATGGACAGTTCATGCTTTATATGCAAGTCGTCGTCATATCAGGTATTGTTTTGAGTTTTCCCTTCACACTTTATCAAATTTGGAAATTCGTTGAGCCGGGGCTCCTACCAAAGGAGAGAAAATATGTCTTGTGGATTGTCGCTTTTTCTTCATTTTGTTTTTTTGCTGGGCTTATCTTCGCTTACTTTGTCCTTTTGCCTATCTCATTAAAGTTTTTTGCCGAGTTTGGTAGCAGTGAGATAAAAAATATCATAGCAATAAATGAATACATAAGTTTCGTCATCGGGCTTATCCTTGCATCGGGAATAGTTTTTGAATTGCCAATGGTTTCTTTTTTCCTCGGACGTCTTGGAATTTTAACCCCAGCTTTTATGAGACATTATAGAAAACATGCGGTTGTCCTCATTTTGATAATCGCTGCTGTCCTGACCCCAGGTCCTGATATCGCAAGCCAAGCGGCACTTGCAATACCGCTTTATCTTCTATATGAACTGAGCATTTTCGTCGTTAAATTAACAGGTAAAAAGCCAAGTGTTTAAAACAAAAAAGGTGAAGTTGTGAATTTAAAGGAAATTATACAACCGATACAAAAGGAACTACTTGAATTTGAGAGAATTTTTAGGCGCACGATGTTTTCACAAGTGAAACTTTTAAATATAATTTCGCATTACATCCTCAGACAAAAAGGGAAAAGGATCAGACCAACTCTCGTTTTGCTTTCTGCAAAGCTTGTCGGTGAGATAAATGAAGCCACCTATCATGCTGCTACGCTTGCCGAGCTTCTTCACACCGCGACACTTATACATGACGATGTTGTTGACGAGTCAGATATGAGGCGTGGTTTCCCGTCAATAAATGCGATATGGGGAAATAAAGTTGCTGTCTTGATGGGCGATTTTTTCTTAGCGCAGGGGTTGTTGATTTCTCTAAGGCATAAGGAATATGACTTTCTTCATATAACAAGCAATGCTGTTAAAAGGATGAGTGAGGGGGAATTGCTTGAGATTCAAAGCTCAAGGTCAAATTTAATTGACGAGGAAGTTTATTTCAGGATAATATCGGATAAAACAGCATCTTTAATTTCCGCTTGTTGCGAGCTCGGCGCAGCAAGCGCAACCGATGATGAATTTGTCAGGGTAAAATTGAAAAATTACGGAGAAAATATAGGCGTTGCATTTCAGCTAAGAGATGACTTGCTTGATTACACAGGTGACAGTTCAATAACAGGAAAACCAGTTGGTGCAGATATAAAAGATGGAAAGATAACGCTACCATTAATCTACGCTTTGAAAAACTCGTCTCGTAAAGAAGCAAGGCGTGTGATTAAAATCATAAAAAATAATCTGACGAAGAAAGATATTTCTTATGTGATTGATTTCGTGAAAAGTTATGGTGGCATTGATTACACACTGAAAGTCGCGGAAGAATATCTTGACAGAGCGAAGGGATTTATATTTGATTTTCCGGATTCCCCAGCACGGGGATCACTTTTAAAACTTGCAGATTTCGTTCTTGAAAGAGTGAGCTAATTTAAAAACCAAAAAACGGAGGGAAAAATGAGGCAAGCAATTCGGTTAGTAGGTATATTTTTAATTTTTTCTTCTTTTGTTTTCGCTCAGGTTGACCAAAATCTCACAAGCTTTCCCCAATCCGCTGCAAAAGGTTATATCCAACCACTTGTTGATGTGATGGGGGCTAATTTAAACTCCGGGCTTTATCATACCGCTTCAATGAGCAAACTTTTCGGATTTTATGTCGGCGTTAAAGCAATGGGTGTTTTCGTCCCATCATCAATGAAGACATTTACTGCTGAACTTGGCTCTGATTATGATCCTTCAACGGTTAATACCGCTACAGTTTTAGGTGATAAAAATGCCGGGGCAAAGACAAAATATAAAAACATCCCGGATGTTAACTTGCCAGGTGGCGTTGGGTTGGAAGTTGTTCCGCTTGCCGTTCCACAAGTTGCTTTTTCAACTATGAACTCTGAACTTCTCGTAAGATTTGTCCCGTCTATAAAAATTGACGATGACATTGGAAGTGTAAATCTTTTGGGGATTGGTCTGGGACACAGTATAAGTCAATATATACCGATGTTCCCAATAAATGTCGCCATCCAAGGCGTTTATCAGCAGTTGAAAGTTGGATCATATCTTAAGGCAACAGCTTTAAATGTGAATGTTCACGCAAGCAAGAGCTTTATATTTTTTACGCTTTATGGCGGTGTTGGGTATGAATCTTTCTCAGCAGATATAAACTACACCTACGAGCCACCTCTCCCAGGAGCTCAAAAGCAAAATTTGAGTTTTTCACTCAAGGGGAAGAATAATTTCAGAGCGACAGCTGGATTTAAGCTTGGTCTTGCGATTTTTGATTTAAATGTTGATTATTCGGTTGGAAATGTCAATGTTCTTTCGGCTGGTTTTGGTTTTTCGTTTTAAAATATAATGTAGCTTGAGATGAGATACATAGTTTTTCTTTTGATGATTTTTCTTTTAGTTTTAATTTCGCCAGTTTTTAGGACTGCTGACGAAAAGGTTGAAATTTATGGCGTTGAATTTAACTTGCGAAATGGTGGGCATAAGGTCGAAAAAAGATATATACCGGGGATCGCTATTGTTAAGTTCAAGGAGGGATATAAAAATTTTCTCGGCTTGAAAAAAGTTGAAATAGATGAGTTCAATAATGTTGCTGGGCAACTTGGGATAACTTCGGTTGAACCGATGTTCCCTGAGAAGGTTGGGAAAAGCTTGAAAAAAGGTGAGATTGATTTGGGTTTGATTTATCTAGTTAGGTTTTCTGAGATGATGGATGTTGATTTAGTTGTCTCAAAGCTTTCACGTCTTAGCAGTGTTGAATATGCCGAACCGCATTATATTTACAAACCAAATTTCATACCTAGCGATCCTTATTTTCAAACATATCAGTGGTATTTGCGGAAGGTTCAGCTTCCGTCTGCTTGGGATATAACTCAAGGTGATACAAATGTTGTCATAGGTATTGTTGACACTGGCGTTGACCTTGATCATCCGGACCTTGCTGGGAATATATGGCGCAATTGGCGCGAGATTCCAAACAACGGTATTGATGACGATGGAAATGGTTATGTTGATGATTTCATTGGGTGGGACTTTGGCGGTAAGGATAATTTCAACAATGACAGGGGAAAGCAGGATAACGATCCAAGCGAAAAAAAGCCGGTTCACGGCACGCATGTCGCTGGAATTGCCTCTGCGGTTACAAACAATGGAATTGGAGTTGCAGGAGCTGGTTTTAAATGTAAAATTATGGCGGTGAAAGTTTCAATTGACAATGATAACGAAAATTTAATCTATTATGGCTACGAAGGTATAGTTTATGCTGTTGATAACGGTGCGAAGGTTATAAATTGCAGTTGGGGTGGCGGTGGCGGTTCCAGATTTGAGCAAGAAATTATAAATTATGCGACTTCAAAAGGCGCTCTTGTTGTAGCAGCTGCAGGCAATGGAAGAAGCGATGAATTTCATTCGCCATCGGGATATAAATATGTCTTAAGCGTTGCCTCTGTTGATTCAAATGATGTTAAAGCTGGATATTCAAATTTCGGTGAGACGATTGATGTTTGTGCCCCGGGAGGTGTTTTTTCTGTTGATGGAGGGATTTACAATACCTGGTATAACGATACTTATGAAAGTTTAACGGGTACATCAATGGCAAGCCCACTTGTTGCAGGTATTGCTGGGCTTGTCAGGGCTAAATTCCCGGGGCTTTCTCCTTTGCAAGTCGCCGAAAAAATTAGAGTTAGCGCTGACCCGATTGACGATAAAAATCCGTATTATAGATATCAGCTCGGTTTTGGCAGAGTGAATGCCTATAGGGCACTGACGATAAGTTCCCCGGCTGTTAGGTTTGAGGATTTCTTTGTTGATGATTCTCTCGGAAATAAGGATGGTGCTATTGACCCCGGGGAGGTTATTCAAATTAAAGGTGTCTTTAGAAATTATCTTGACCCAGCTTCAAATTTAATCGCTCGCCTTGAAGCAAGCGACCCCTATGTTCAGATAATAAGCGGGACATTCACAATCGGCTCACTTGGAACTTTACAGTCAAAGAGCAACTACGAAGAGCCATTCAAGTTTCAAATTTTACCGACGACCCCGGAAAATTATACAATCAAGTTCGTCGTTAAAATTTCCTCTGGTGCTTATAACGATTTCGCTTATTTCAAGATTTTGGTCCGACCAACTTACAGAGATCACAACGCTAATTTTGTAACTTTAACGGTGACGAGTCGTGGGAATCTCGCTTTTAACGATTACCCGCATAACACTCAAGGTAAAGGTTTGATTTACAAGGATGGAAATAATCTATTATTTGAGGGCGCTTTTATGGTTGGGGTCAGCAGTTCTTCAATTGTTGATGTTGCGAGGGACGAAACCGGACAACATCAAAGGGATGATTTCTCTTCTAAGACATCCTTCAAGTTGATAACCCCAGGAGATATTTCCGCTCAAGATGGATTCTCCATCTTCACAGATTCGCTTGCGCCATCGCAAAATAAAGTTGGTGTTGATGTCATTTTGAATAGTTTCTCTTTTGATCAGACATTTGATGATATGAACTTTGTGCTTTTGAAATACTCGGTTATAAATAAATCGGGGAGTGATTATTTAAATTTCCGAGCCGGGTTGTTTCTTGATTTTGACCTTGGGAGTGCTTATGAAAATGTCATAAAATATGATCCAATAGGTGATTTCGTTTATGTTTATGATGTTGACCCAAACGGTGAAAAAACATTAGCTGGAATTGCACTTGTTAGTGGGAATGGGCAGGGCATTTGGTTTATAAACAATGCTGGCGATTCGCTTTGGGGGATTTATGATGGCTTCACAAAAAGTGAGAAATGGCAAGCGTTAAGTTATAAAGGTGTGAGGAGAAATACAGCGGGAGCAGGAGATGTATCAGTTGTGATATCAGGAGGAACTGGAACTTTGAAAAATGGTGATACCTTAAAAATTGGATTTGCCATCGTTTGTGGAGATAGCTTGAGCGTTTTGAGAAATTCGGTTTTAAGGGCAAGGATGAGATGGAATCAGTTGATTACGGACACTGGATTTGAACAAACTTTACCGAAAAAGTTCACATTATATCAAAATTATCCAAACCCGTTCAACAATGAGACGAATATAAAGTTTGATCTTCCAGAGCCGGCGGATGTAACAATTGAAATTTTTAATGTCTTGGGCAAAAGGGTGAAGGTTTTAATTGATGATGAGAGATTTGACGCTGGGACAAAAGTTGTTAAATTCAAGGCTGGCGACTTACCGAGCGGGGTTTATCTCTATAGGGTCAAAGCCGGTAGATTTAGCGCTGTAAATAAAATGGTCTTGTTAAAATAAAATTTACTTTGCGAGATGAAACTAAAGGGAAAGAAAATTGTCATCTTCGTTGAAGATATGGTTGAGGAGATAGAACTTCTTTATCCGAGATATCGCTTAATTGAAGAAGGGGCTGGGATTAAAATTGCTGGACCAGAGGTTCGGGTTTTCAAGGGCAAAAATGGTTATCCCATAAAGTCGGATATTAAATTTGAAGATGTAAATGTTGATGATTTTGATGCAGTTGTAATCCCTGGGGGATATGCGCCGGACAGAATAAGGAGAAATAAAGTTGCGGTTGAACTGACGAGGAAATTTTACGAGCTTGGAAAAGTTGTCGCTTTCATATGTCATGCTGGATGGGTTCCAATATCCGCTGGGATTTTAAAAGGGAAAAAGGTGACCGGTTTCTACTCAATAAAAGATGACCTTGTTAACGCAGGCGCCGAATATATTGATGATGAAGTTGTCGTTGACGGGAATTTGATAAGTTCAAGGAATCCGGATGACCTTCCAGCTTTTTGTAAGGCGATAATCTCGGCTCTTTCCGATTGAAACTTGAAATGTGTTTAAGGTGTTGGAGTTATTGAGCGCAAAAGATAAAGTGGAGGTTGTTCATGTACAGCGAGGTTCAAACATTAAGAGATGTTTTGATTAAAAACTCAAGAGAAGGTGAGCTTTACAGAAAGATTGACGACAAAAGAATTGAATGCTTCGCTTGTGGTCATAGGTGTAAAATACCGGAGGGGAGAAGTGGTGTTTGTAAGGTTAGATTTAACTCTGGGGGCAAACTTCTCGTCCCGTGGGGATATGTGACATCACTTGCGCTTGATCCAATTGAAAAGAAACCGTTTTTCCATGTTTATCCTGGAAGTTATACCTTGAGTTTTGGAATGTTAGGTTGCGATTTCCACTGCGATTATTGTCAAAATTGGGTTACATCTCAAGCACTAAGGGACCCGGTTGCTGGCATCCTGCCTGATTTTATTACGCCTGAAGAAATAGTTGAGATTGCTTTGAAATATAAAAGCAAAATTATAACGAGCACATATAATGAGCCACTTATAACATCTGAATGGGCTGTTGGAATTTTCAAAATAGCAAAGAAATACGGAATTCGCGGGGCTTATGTCTCAAATGGAAATGCAACGCCTGAGGTTCTTGATTATTTGCGACCCTATGTTGATTTTTATAAAGTTGACCTGAAGACATTTAACGATTTGAACTATAGAAAACTTGGCGGGAGGTTAAGCGTTGTCCTTGACACGATAAAGATGCTTGTTGAAAAAGGATTTTGGGTTGAAGTTGTTACGCTTGTTGTCCCAGGGTTCAACGATTCGGAATCTGAGTTGAGGGATATCGCAAAGTTTCTTGCCAGTGTTTCACCGAACATACCTTGGCATGTGACCGCGTTTCATAAGGATTATAAAATGACAGATCCAGACAATACAAGACCAGAGCAACTTATAAGGGCAGCTGAAATAGGTTATGAAGAAGGTTTGAGATTTGTTTATGCTGGGAATATCCCCGGATATGTTGATAAATATGAAAACACGTATTGTTATAATTGCGGTGCTTTGCTCGTTGAGAGATTTGGTTTTAGAGTGGTGAGAAATAAAATTGAAAGTGGGAGGTGCTATAAGTGTGGAATAGATATCCCTGGATTTTGGGGTTGATTTTAATTTCCTCAATTACATTGCTTTCTCAAGAATCGCTGATAAAAGGAAAAGTTATTGATTTAGAGACGGGACAGCCAATCCCAAATGCCAATGTTGTAGTTGTTGGGACCCTGATGGGTTCATCAAGTGACGATAACGGTGAGTTTGAGATAAAGGTCAAGCCAGGGATTTATGAGGTTGAGGTGAAAGTTATAGGTTATGAAGTTGAAAGAAAAAGAGTTGTGATTGAGAAGGGGAAGATATCGTATGTTGAATTCCAATTGAAGCAAAGTTATGTTGAGTTCAGTGAAGTTGAAGTTTTAGCTGATTATAAAACGAAGCGTATTGTGGATGTCAGACCAAGTTTTGTTGAGGTTGAGCCAAGGACTGTAAAGGTAGGCGCTGGTTTTGGTGAAGATGTTTTTAGGATGTTAAGGACATTGCCAGGGGTTTTTGCGCCAACTGATTTTGGGACTAATTTTGTTGTGCGTGGTGGATCACCAGACGAAAACTTGATAATAATTGACGGTATAGAGGTTTATAATCCCTATCGCTTGTATGGTTTTGTGAGCATGTTCAATCCGGATGCGGTTGGGGAATTTAACTTTATGAGTGGTGGTTTCCCTGCAAAATATGGGGATAGATTGTCTGCGGTCCTTGATGTGGGCGCTCGTGAGGGAAGAAGAGATAAAATTTTTTCAAGCATGGTAAATGTCAATCTCACAAACGCTAATTTGATTTTTGAGGGAAAACTGCCTTTAAACGGCTCCTGGATTTTCTCAACGAGGAGAACTTATTATGATTTAATCCTTGAACCGATAGCTGAAAAGACTAAGCTTGTAAACGGTGATGTGACATTCCCGAATTTTTACGATTTTCAAATGAAATTGACCTTTGAGCCGTTTGAAAAACAAAAGTTTAACTTTATTGGCATCTTCAGCCGTGATGCTATGAATGTCATAACGGGTCAGAATTTTGATCGCCCAGATAGCATAGCCGTAAATGACCTATCTTACAATAAAACATTCGGTTTCTCCTGGAGCTATTCCCTTGGGAAAAATTCCTTTGTTAAGTTTATGGCTTCTTGGTATGAGAATTCCGGTGAGAGTAAATTTGGTGGTGAAATCCTTGACCCCTCGTATGATGCACAGGGGAAAATCGTCCCTGATGACGCAACCTTTTTTAAGATAGATACTTGGTCAAATTATTCAATTCGTAAAACAGCCCTTTCGTTTGATCTGAGCTATTATTTCGGCAGGCACTTGATAGAGATTGGTTTTGGAAGTCATCTGATTAATTCGGAATTGAAATATGTTTTAAAAATGGATGAACAGCTTAAAATGTTTTTGAAGTCGCTTGGTTTCTTTTCCGCTCCAGAGATTTTTAACTATGCCGAAAAGTATTCAAAATACAACTTTTACATTCAGGACAGGATAAAATTTGGTTCAAAGTTTATCGTTCAACCCGGGTTGAGGTTTGATTATTATGGGATAATTGGGAAAAGTTACATTTCACCACGCTTGAACATCCTTTACAATTTTGATGTTCTGACGAGTTTAAGGTTTGCTTATGGATGGTATTATCAATCGCCCGGTTATGAGAAAATTTACGATCAAAACACATTTTTTGATTTCACAAAAGCGGAAGGATTAAATGCTGAGATGTCAAAGCATTATGTTTTGGGGGTTGAAAGATGGCTGACTTCTGATGTTCTTTTCAGAGTTGAAAGTTATTACAAGGACTTTGATAACCTCATCGTAAGAAAGCGTGTTCAGGGGACGAAATGGGTATCGGATAGAATACCTGATCATCCGATAACTGACAGGCGAGGTTGGAGCGACCCTTATCTTGTGGTTGTGCCTGATTCGGTTACATCAATCCCTGTTAATATGGGTGATGGGAAGGCGTATGGGTTTGAAATTTTTCTTGAAAAGAGAAAAGTTAAAACAAAGGTTTACGGTTGGGTTTCTTACTCTTACTCTATTGCTAGGAGGAAGATTTACGGGGTTGATATACCGTTTATATTTGACCAAAGACATACATTTAATGTTGTTTTGAATTGGAGGTTGAGCCGAAAGTTTGATTTAAGCTTTACCTGGATGTATGGTTCAAATTATCCTTATACTGAGCCAGTTGGGTTAAAGCCGAGGATAATGGTGACAGATTCTTCTGTTTGGATTGCGACTGTAAAGGACAAAGTTATACTTGATATTGACTATGGTGGGTTGAGCAATTTCTTCAATTCAAGAAAGCCACCTTATCATCGGCTTGATGTCAGGTTTACTTATAATACGAAATTTTTCGGATCGGATATGGACATTTACATTGATGTTATGAATGTTTACAACAGAAAGAATATCGTTGGTTATGATTTTAGTGTTTCGGATGGAAAGATAAAAAGGCGCGCGATCAGTTCACTTCCGATTTTGCCAACGCTTGGAATAAGTGTTAAGTTTTAAATCAATTTTGAAAATTTTATGAGAAGAGTTTATCTTGACCACGCAGCAACTACCCCGATTGAGCCCGATGTCCTAAAGGCGATGATGCCTTATTTTACGGAAATTTTCGGTAACCCATCCTCTGTTCATCAATTTGGCAGGGAAGCGAAAGTCGCTATTGAAGAAGCGAGGGAAAGGATAGCTAATTTTATAAATGCTAAGCCCTCTGAGATTGTGTTTACGAGTGGTGGAACTGAGGCGGATAATTTCGCTATTTTTGGAATTGCGATCGCAAATTTAAAAAGAGGTAAAAATCACATAATAACAACGCAAATTGAACATCACGCAGTTCTTGATGCGTGTATGTTTCTTCAGAAAAATGGGTTTGATGTGACTTTTCTAAAAGTTGGATCGGATGGGATTATTGACCCTGACGATGTTAAGCAAGCCATAACCCCGAGGACTTGTCTTATAAGTGTGATGCACGTAAATAATGAAATCGGAACTATTCAGCCAATTGAGGCGATAGGTCAAATTGCGAAGGAGTATGGCATTTTGTTTCATACAGATGCTGTTCAATCGTTTGGGAAGATTGATGTTGATGTGGATAAATTGAATGTTGATTTGCTTTCGGCATCGGCTCATAAAATTTATGGACCTAAAGGGATAGGTTTCCTTTACATCAGGAATGGGGTTGAGATTGAAAAATTTCATCACGGTGGTTCGCAGGAAGCGGGAAGAAGGGCGGGGACAGAGAGCGTTCCATTAATAGTTGGATTTGGTAAGGCGGTTGAAGTTTGCGCTGAACGGATGATAAATGATTTTGAGCATGCAAAGATGTTGAAGGAAAGAATGCTTTATAAAATAAACGATGTTTTCAGTGAAATTAGTGATGTGCTTCTTTTGAATGGTTCGGTTGATAAGTCAATACCTCATATATTGAATTTTTCAATTAATTCAAGTAAAATAGAGATAGATGCTGAAGCTATTATTTACGGGCTTGATATTAAAGGTGTTGCTGTTTCAAATGGTTCTGCTTGCACATCTGGAAGTTTAAGACCTTCACATGTTATAATGGCTCTTGGACGGGATGAAAAAACAGCTCTTTCAACTGTGCGGTTCTCGTTTGGTAGAGCAAATAGCATTGATGATGTTGATTATGCAGTGGAAAAGTTTTATGAGGTTGTTTCAGGTTTCGTTAAGTTAGCGGTCAAATAAAAAATTTCGGTTATATGAAATTTTTCAGAAATAAGATTTTGGCTGGTTTCGCCATTTTTTCTTTGCTGATTTATGAGTTTATCCCAAGTTTTATATTTGCCCAACAGCGGGGTAGGCCGAGGGTTGGTTTTATCGGTTTTAAATTTGACGGTGTTTCTGAAAGAACAAAGCGCGAGATAACAAATGGAATTTTGTACCTCCTCGCTAAGAAACCATCAATTGAAATTGTTTCTCCCGAGGAAGCCGTTAAGCTTGTTGGAAGTGATAGGATTAATAGTGTTTTGTCATATCCAGCTGAGAACGATGTTATAATTTTGTCGCACATGCTTGGTGTTGATTATCTCTTTTTTGGCAGTTTTGTGAATCAGGGTAAGGACACGAATGATGTTTTTCTTGTTGGAAGGTTTGAGTGTTATGATAAATTAAATTCAAGATTTCACACTGTTGATATAACTTGGCGGTATGACAATATAGATGAGGGTGTTAAGAAGATAGACAGAGATTTCATCAGGAAGATATTACCGCGAGGGGCTTCTGTTATGACGAGTTTGTTTTTCATCATTGTGCTTGGTTTAATTATCATTGGGACGTATACATTGATATGGGGATTAAGCGGGACACCCGAGCCGGATAGTGGGGTTCCACCAACCACACAATAAAGTAAAGGAGGAGATATAGAGATGATTTTAAGGTTTTTATTTGTTTTGGTTTTGGTTATGTTTGGTTGTCGTAGTTGGAATTTAACAAGCGAACGCGGTGTGGTTTCGTATGAGATTTCATTTAACACGGATAAAAATTACATTATAAACGAGACGAGTTTTATTTTACAGCTTTATGAATATACGATGGAGATAATTGATCCGACGAAGGATTATTATGTTATGCAGACATACTGGCGATTGAGGGATGGGCAGATGGCAATCGGTTCTGATACGATAGGGGTATTGTTTCGCGATAGGGTGAAGGTTCACATAATACCTCGTGGTAGGACGAGCATTTATTTTAGGAGTTATCAGATTTACAATACCGTATTGGAATTTGAGGTTCAAGTGAGTATGGGTTTGGGGAATTGGGTTAAGGTGACACCGCCGAAGGATTATTTGGAGGAGTATCATGCGATAGTTAAGGAGATAAAGTTGCGGATGTTGAAGTATGGGCCTAGTTCGGGTTGAAATTCTTGCTTTTTTTAAGTTGAATGATTATATTTATGATTGCACTTTAAGTAAGGAGTTCTTTTTAAAGCTGGCGTAGCTCAGTTGGTAGAGCAGCTGACTTGTAATCAGCAGGTCCGGGGTTCAAATCCCCGCGCCAGCTCTGGTGATGGGTGGGCGCCGGAGTTGGAGAGCCGGGCTGGGCTGTAAACCCAGTGGCGTGAAGCCTGAGGGGGTTCGAATCCCTCCCCACCCACTTGTTTTGAGCGGGTGTAGCTCAGATGGTAGAGCGCCAGCCTTCCAAGCTGGTGGTCGCGGGTTCGAGTCCCGTCGCCCGCTCTCAGGAAGCTCGCGTAGCTCAGTTGGTAGAGCGCGTCCTTGGTAAGGACGAGGTCACCGGTTCAATCCCGGTCGCGAGCTCAAAAATTTTTTTATAATTAATTAAGCTCCATTAAATGGCTAAAAGCGAAGGGAGAGAGATAATCACGCTTGAATGTACTGTTTGCAAGAGAAGGAATTATACCACGACGAAAAATAGGCGTAAGCACCCTGAAAGGGTTGAATATAAGAAGTATTGCAAACATTGCAATAAACATACAATCCACAAGGAAACGCGCTAAATGGGATACGCCCGTAGCTCAACTGGTAGAGCAGCGGTCTCCAAAACCGCAGGTTGGGGGTTCGAGTCCCTCCGGGCGTGCTTTTTAGAAAATTCATAAAAAAATCATCTGATGAGAGAAAAAATCATCAACTTTTTTACTGATATCTACAAGGAAATGCAAAAAGTCACCTGGCAAAAGCAAGATGAATTGATTGAATCAACAAAGGTTGTCATCGTTGCTTGTCTTTTGTTTACAATTGTGATTTGGATAATTGATATAATCGTAACGGAAATTTTAAAAGTTATATTCTGAATGTTTGATATGGCAAGAAGATGGTATGCTGTGAGGACATATTCGGGGCATGAAAACAGAGTTAAGAAGTATATTGAGAATGAACTAGCTGAGGGTAAGTTTAAGGATAAAATTTTTAGTGTCTTTGTCCCAACTGAAAAAGTTACAGTAGTAAAAGAAGGTAAAAAGAAATCGCGTATTAAGGCATTTTTTCCTGGTTATATTTTGATTGAGGCGGAAATGGACGATGAGGTGAAGAATTTTATCAAAAGTATACCTTCGGTTGTTAGTTTTGTGGGTCCGAAAGGAAATCCAGTGCCTTTAAGAGAAGATGAGGTGGAAAGATTTGTTGGGCGTGTTGAGGAAGGTGAAAGGGTTGATGTCCCATTTAGGGTGGGAGATTCTGTCAGAGTTATTGAAGGTCCGTTTACTGACTTTCAAGGAGTGATTCAAGAGGTTAATTCCGAGAAGATGAAATTGAAGGTGATGATCAATATCTTCGGAAGGAAGACGCCCGTTGAGCTTGATTTCACACAAGTTGAAGTTGAAAGGTGAAAATTAAAAAATAATTTTTAATTGGGATGGCGAAAAAAGTTGTAGGATATGTTAAGTTACAAATACCTGGTGGGCAAGCAACCCCAGCGCCACCAGTTGGACCTGCTTTAGGTCAACGAGGGATAAACATAATGGAGTTCTGTAAGCAGTTCAATGCGCGAACCCAGGATAAAATGGGTTTGATATTGCCTGTTATTGTGACGATTTATTCAGACAAGTCCTTTACATTTGTTGTAAAGACACCCCCTGCTTCTGTTTTGCTGAAAAAAGCAGCGGGGGTAGAGAAAGGATCGTCCGAACCAAAGCGTGTTAAAGTTGGCAAGGTCACACGTCAGCAAATAAGGGAAATTGCGCAGATGAAGATGTCTGATTTGAACACTGATGATATTGAAGCTGCGATGCGTATGATAGAGGGGACGGCTAAGAGCATGGGGATTGAAGTGGTTGATTAAAAATTTAATTTTGAAAAGGGAAATGGCGAAGCACAGCAAAAGATATCTTGAAGCGCTGAAGAAAATTGATAAATCAAAGGCGTATTCACTTGAAGAAGCGGTCCAAAAGGTTAAGGAAACCGCAACAGCGAAGTTTGATGAAACGGTTGATATAGCTGTTCGTCTTGGGGTTGACCCAAGACATGCGGATCAAATGGTTCGTGGAACAGTTGTTTTACCATACGGGACGGGGAAAAAGGTTCGCGTTCTTGTTTTGACGAAGCAACCAGAAAAGGAGAAAGAAGCAATTGAAGCTGGTGCTGATTATGTTGGGTTTGATGAGTATATAAACAAGATAAAAGAAGGATGGACGGATGTTGATGTTATAATTGCAACGCCAGAGGTGATGGGTGAGGTTGGAAAACTTGGTAAGATACTTGGACCAAGAGGTTTGATGCCTAACCCGAAAAGTGGCACCGTAACCAATGATGTAGCAAAAGCAGTAAGAGAAGCGAAATCGGGTAGAGTAGAATTTAGAGTTGATAAAGCTGGAAACATTCACGCTTCGGTTGGGAAAATTTCATTTGAAAATGAGAAGCTGATTGAGAACATCAAGACATTGCTTTCAACGATTATAAAGTTGAGACCCCCATCGGTTAAGGGTCAGTATATAAAGAACATCACTATTTCAAGTACGATGGGTCCAGGGATAAAGATTGATAAGAACTCTATTATGAGTTTATCATAGAAAGGGTTGCTTCTAAGCCAACATCTCTGGTGAAAGAGAGCGCACTCTTTTTCAGAGAGGTGATATTTTTAACTTAAAAAATTTTGAGGTTAAAGATGAAGAGAGAGGAGAAGGCAAAGGTCATATCTGAGATGGCTGAAAAATTTTCAAAAGCCAAAGGCGTTGTCTTGGCTGACTTTACAAGGATGACAGTTGCTGAGGTGAATGAGTTGAGAAAAGAGCTGAAGAGCGCTGGTGTGGAATATAAAGTTGCGAAAAATACCCTTTTGAGGATAGCGATGCAGAATGTCGGTGGCTATGATGATTTGTTTAGATATCTTGAAGGTCCAACAGCTGTTGCAATTGGGTACGATGACCCAATCACGCCAGTGAGATTGATTAAGAAGGTGAAGGGTAAAATTGACAAGCCATCGGTTAAGGCGATTTTCATTGAGGGGCAAGTATATGATGGTTCAAAGCTTGATGAGCTTGCAAATTTGCCTTCAAAAGCGGATATTATCGCAGGTATAATTGGAAGTATAGCTTCACCTGCCAGTGGCATAGTTTTCGCTTTGAATGCTGTTTTATCCGAACTTGTTCTTGTAATTGATGCAATTGCCAAAAAACTTGAGGAAAAAGGTTCATAAAAGAATTTTAAAAACAAAAATTATAGAGGAGGAAAAATGCCATCGCAAATAGTTGAGGAGATCGTAGAAAGAATTGAGAAACTCACATTACTTGAGGCAGTTGAGTTAAAGAAAATCCTTGAGGAAAAGTTTGGCGTAAGTGCTGCAGCGGTTGCGGCTCCAGTTGTTGTACCGGGTGTCCCTGGTCCAGCTCCAGCGGGGACACAACCAGCAGCTGAGGAAAAGACGGAGTTTGATGTTATACTTGTGAATCCAGGGGCTCAAAAGTTGAATGTTATAAAAATAGTCAGGCAAATAACTGGACTTGGACTTAAGGAAGCAAAAGACCTCGTTGACAGTGCACCTAAACCGATAAAGGAAGGTGTTTCTAAAGAAGAGGCGGAGAAGATAAAGAAGGAACTTGAAGAAGCTGGCGCTCAAGTTCAAATTAAATAATTCTTCCGAAGATTTAAATTTTGAAAAACAAAAAAATTAAATTTTCGTCAAGCCGGTAACTTCCTAAAAGTGATGAACTTTTGGGGTTATCGGCTTGTTGCTTTTTTAAAATTAAAATTTCAAGGAGTGATAAAAATTGAGTAAAAAGAGAGAAATCACGGCATCGGGAAGAATTTCTTTCGGGCGTATTAAGAATGTGCTTGATTATCCGGATTTACTGGAGATTCAGCTTAAATCGTTTAAAGAATTTCTTCAAGAGGATGTTCCGCCAAGCAAGCGTGAAAATAAGGGTTTGCAAGCTGTATTTAAGGCGAATTTCCCGATAACAGATTCAAAAGAAGTTTATGTTCTTGATTTCATTGAATACTACATTGACAAACCGAAATACACAATTGAGGAATGCAAAGAGCGTGGGTTGACATACGGGGTGCCATTGAAAGCGAAACTTCGCCTATCGTCAAAGTTAGACCCAAGCCATGTTGATTATGTTGAAACGATTGAACAGGATGTTTTCCTTGGGAATTTGCCGTATATGACAGAGAGAGGAACATTTATCATAAATGGCGCTGAAAGGGTAGTTGTCAATCAGCTTCAAAGGTCTCCGGGCGTTTTCTTTGACGAGACGGTTTTCCCGAACGGTTTGAAGACATATCAGGCGCAAATTATACCGCTTAAGGGTTCTTGGCTTGAGTTTACGACGGATGTTACGGATATGATGTATGTTTACATTGACAGGAGGAGGAAGTTTTATGTGACGACGCTTTTGAGAGCTCTTGGGTTTTCAAGCGATGAAGATATCTTGAGGTTGTTTGAACTCGTTGAAGAAGTTTCCGTCAGCGATTCTAAAATGACAAATTTGATCGGTAAAATTGTTGCAAGCGATGTCGTTGATTTAAAAACTGGGGAAATTCTCCTAACGAGAAACTCTGAGTTAACTCAAGAGGCATTGGAGAGGATTAGGGAAGCGAATATAAAGAAGTTGCTTGTTTGGAAGGAAGGCGACTCAGATGTTAAAGAGATAATTTTAAAGACGATGGACAAGGACTCTATAAAATCTGAGAGAGATGCGATTGAGCATATCTATAAACAGTTACGCCTTGGTGAACCTCAGGAAGCTGAAACGGCAAGGGGCATAATTGAAAAGTGGTTTTTTAATCCTAAAAGATATGATCTTGGGGAAGTTGGAAGGTATAAAATTAATTCTCGCTTGAAACTTAATGTACCTATAAATCAGACGACATTAACACGAGAAGATATAGTTGCGATTATTAAGTATCTTGTTCGTTTGCAAAGCGGTAGGGAAAGAATTGATGATGTTGATCATTTAGGTAATCGTAGGGTTAGAACTGTTGCTGAGCAATTGGGGCAAGTTTTAAACGCTGCTTTTGCCAGAATGGCGAGGACGATAAAAGAGAGGTTAAATTTAAGGGAGACAGAGAAGCTCACGCCACAAGAGCTTGTCAATTCAAGGATAATCGCCAATGCTCTTAATTCGTTTTTTGGAACGAGCCAGCTATCCCAGTTTATGGATCAAACAAATCCACTTGCTGAGATAACTCATAAGCGCAGAGTCAGTGCATTGGGTCCAGGTGGCTTGACGAGGGAAAGAGCTGGGGTTGAGGTTAGAGATGTACACTATACTCAATATGGTCGTCTTTGCCCGATAGAGACGCCCGAGGGTCCAAACATTGGGCTTATTGCCTCGCTTGCTGTGTTTGCGAGGGTAAATGAGTTTGGATTTATTGAGACGCCTTATAGAAAAGTTAAAAACGGAAGGGTTACAAACGAAATTGAATATCTGAGTGCTGATCGTGAAGAAGAAGTTATAATTGCTCAAGCAAATGCTCCTATTGATTCAAGTGGGAGGTTTTTGACTGATAAAATCAAGGCGAGAAAAGGTGGGGATTTCGTTGTCGTGAGACCAGAGGAAGTTCAATACATGGACATTTCCCCTAACCAGATTGTCAGCGTTTCTGCTTCTTTGATACCGTTCCTTGAGCATGATGACGCAAATAGAGCACTTATGGGTTCAAATATGCAAAGGCAAGCGGTTCCACTTTTGAGGCCGGAGGCACCATTTGTTGGAACTGGGTTTGAGGATAAAGTTGCTCGTGACTCAAGGATGATGATCGTCGCCGAAGGGGATGGGGTTGTTAAGTATGTTGATTCGACAAAGATCATCGTTGAATATGATCATAAAAAAGGAAGCATTGAAGAGATTTTGAGTTTTGATGACAAATACACAGTTGAGTATAGGCTGACAAAGTTTGCCAGGACAAACCAGGATACCTGCATAAACCAGAAACCAGTTGTAAGGGTTGGACAGCGTGTTAAAAAGGGAGATGTCCTTGCTGATGGTCCGGCGATTGACCATGGGGAGCTTGCGCTTGGTAGAAATGTCTTTGTTGCATTTATGCCATGGAGGGGTTATAATTTTGAAGATGCTATAATTGTGAGCGAGAAACTTGTCGCTGAGGATGCCTTCACATCAATTCATATAGAGGAATTTGAGCTTGCGGTTCACGATACACGGCGTGGGGAGGAGGAGTTTACTCGTGAAATTCCAAATGTTAGCGAGGAAGCAATCAAAGACCTTGATGAAGATGGTATAGTTAAGGTGGGGACATATGTTAAGGAAGGAGATATTTTAATTGGTAAGATAACTCCAAAGGGAGAAACAGAGCCAACGCCCGAAGAGAAGCTTTTAAGGGCTATTTTCGGTGAGAAAGCAGGCGAAGTTAAGGATGCGTCTTTAAGAGCAAGTCCTGGGTTGAGGGGTGTTGTTATAGCGACTAAACTTTTCCAGCGCAGGAAGAAAGATGCCGAAACAAAACGGCAAGAAAAGAAACTTCTTGATAGTATTGAGAGAAGGAGAAAGAAAGCAATTGAAGAAGCAAGGGAAAAACTCGCCGAAAAGCTCGGAATTTTACTTGAAGGGGAAACATCGCTTGGAATTAGGAATAAGAAAGGCGAAACTGTAATTAGGGCGAATGTCATCCTTAAACCGGAAATTTTCAGGTCGCACATCAAGGAGCTTGACGAGCTTGATTATGATGCTGATTGGGTTGAGAATTCAAAGAAAAATCAGTTGAAGAAACAACTTTATCAAAATTATCTTAAAAAGCTCCAGGACATAGAGACAGAGGCGAAAATTGAGAAATATAAGATTCAAGTTGATGAACTTCAACCGGGGGTTGTTCAACTTGCTCGTGTTTATGTTGCGAAAAAGAGAAAGCTTCAGGTTGGTGATAAGATGGCTGGTCGCCATGGAAACAAAGGTGTAATTGCGAAAGTTGCCCCTGTTGAGGATATGCCTTTCCTTCCTGATGGAACGCCTGTTGACATCGTTTTGAATCCGCTTGGTGTTCCTTCAAGAATGAATCTTGGGCAATTATTTGAGACGGCGCTTGGATGGGCTGCTAAAAAGCTTGGTGTTAAGTATGCAAGCCCGATATTTGATGGAGCAACTTGGGAAGACATCCAAGAGGAATTAAGAAAAGCAGGATTGCCTGAAACAGGCAAGACGATTCTCTATGATGGAAGAACTGGCGAACCGTTTGATCAAGAGGTAACCGTCGGTTACATCTATATGATGAAACTTATCCATATGGTTGAGGATAAAATACATGCAAGGTCAATTGGTCCGTATTCGCTCATCACTCAGCAACCTCTCGGAGGTAAAGCTCAGTTTGGAGGACAGCGTCTTGGGGAGATGGAGGTCTGGGCGCTTGAGGCGTATGGCGCAGCATATACATTGCAGGAAATGTTAACTTATAAATCTGATGATATACAAGGTCGCTCAAAAGCTTATGAGGCGATTGTCAAGGGTGATAACCTACCTGAGCCGGGTATCCCTGAATCTTTCAATGTGCTTGTGCGTGAACTTCAGGGACTTGGTCTTGATGTGAGAGTTGAATAAACAAAAATAAATTTTCTTTAGGAGGTTTTAAAAATGGAAAAACTCCCAATCGTCAAAGAAGGTCTTTTAAAGAAAAAACAGATCTCAAAGGTTTCAATTCGTCTTGCTTCGCCTGATACGATACTCCAGTGGTCAAGAGGTGAGGTGACAAAACCGGAGACGATAAATTACAGGACGTATAAGCCCGAAAAGGATGGTCTCTTTTGTGAGAAAATTTTTGGACCAGTTAAGGACTGGGAATGCCATTGCGGTAAATATAAAAGGATCAGATACAGGGGTGTCATTTGTGACAGATGCGGAGTTGAGGTTACACAAAGGAGCGTGCGAAGGGAAAGGATGGGTCACATAGAACTTGCGGTTCCCGTTGTTCATATCTGGTACTTGAGGTCTGTCCCGAGCAAAATTGGAGCTCTTCTTGGGATGTCTACAAAAGACCTTGAGAAAGTTGTTTATTATGAATCATATGTTGTGATTAAGCCAGGGAAGACGGGTTTAAAGGAAAAAGATTTGATAACCGAGGAACAGTATCAAGAGATACTTGATAGATTTCCTGACAATGATAAGCTTCCGAACGACCATCCCGATAAATTTATCGCAAAGATGGGTGGAGAAGCGATACTTGACCTTTTGAAAAACATCAACATTGAAGAGCTTTCCGCCGAGTTAAGAGCACAACTTATCAGTGAAACATCTGAGCAGAAGAAGCAAGAGATTTTGAAGCGACTTAAAGTTGTTGAAGCTTTTAAACCGAAAGAAGTTCAAACTAGAACTGGGAAAACAACTGAGCAAGAGGTCAATAGACCCGAGTGGATGGTTTTGACGCATATACCTGTAATTCCTCCGGAGTTAAGACCGCTTGTTCCTCTTGAAGGTGGTAGGTTTGCGACAAGCGATTTGAACGATCTTTATCGCAGGGTGATAATTAGGAATAATAGATTGAAACGTTTGAAGGAGATAAAAGCGCCAGAGATAATTTTAAGGAATGAAAAGAGAATGCTTCAAGAAGCAGTTGACGCTTTGCTTGATAATTCAAGGCGTGTAAGTGCAGTTAAAGCTGATACGAATAGACCTTTGAAATCGCTTTCGGATATACTCAAAGGTAAACAAGGAAGATTTAGGCAGAACTTACTTGGGAAGAGAGTTGATTATTCTGGGCGTTCGGTAATAGTTGTTGGACCTGAGCTTAAGCTTCACCAGTGTGGTTTGCCAAAGGATATGGCAGTTGAATTGTTCAAGCCGTTCCTGATCCGAAAACTTATGGAGCGCGGTTATGCCAAAGCAGCGAGAACGGCAAAAAGGATAATAGAGAGAAAGGACCCAATAATTTGGGAGATACTTGAAAAGGTTGTTGATGGGCATCCCGTTCTTTTGAATCGTGCTCCAACTTTGCACCGTCTTAGCATACAAGCATTTCAACCAGTCCTTACAGATGCCAAGGCAATTCAATTGCATCCACTTGTTTGCGTTGCATTTAACGCCGACTTTGACGGTGACCAGATGGCAGTTCATGTTCCGCTCTCTTATGAAGCGCAGCTTGAGGCGAGGATTCTTATGCTTTCAAGTCATAATCTTCTAAAACCAGCGGATGGAAAGCCAATTACCATTGCAACGCAGGACATCGTTCTCGGATTGTATTATCTGACAAAAGAAAGAAGCGGTGAACCAGGGGAAGGGAAAACTTTTTATTCGCCCGAAGAAGTTATAATCGCTCACAACAGTGGGAAGCTTGGACTGCACGCTAAGATAAAGGTTAGGATTTTCAACAACGAGACAGGTAAATATGAGATTATTGAGACGACGACCGGGAGAGTTTTATTTAATCAGATAGTCCCAAAGGAAATCGGTTTTGTCAACGAGCTTTTGACGAAAAAGAAGTTGGCTGATTTGATAGCGAAAATTTACAAGAAATTTGGGAATGTCCGAACAGCTGAGTTTCTTGATGAGATGAAGGATATGGGTTATTATTACGCAACTAAATCGGGTATCTCAATTGGTGTTCCAGATGTAATTGTCCCAAAGGAAAAAGACAAGATAATAGAGGAATATCAGCGCCGGGTTGATGCACACTGGCAAGATTATCTTGAGGGGGCGATTTCAGATTCCGAGAGATATAACAAAGTTATAGATGAGTGGTCAGCTGCGACTGAAAAAGTTGCAAAGGTTTTGTTTGATGAGCTTTCAAGGGTCAATCAAGGTTTCAATCCTCTATTTGTTATGCTTGATTCCGGTGCAAGAGGTTCAAAAGATCAGGTTAGGCAATTAGGTGGTATGAGAGGTTTGATGCAGAAACCACAGAAGGGGATGACGGGTCAGCCGTATGAAATGATTGAGTATCCAATTTTATCCAACTTCCGTGAGGGTCTTTCAATTTGGGAGTACTTCCTATCAACGCACGGAGCCAGGAAAGGTCTTGCGGATACTGCTTTAAAAACATCAGACGCTGGCTATCTCACAAGGCGACTTGTTGATGTTGCGCAAGATGTTGTTGTGACCGAAGAGGACTGCGGAACTGTAAGAGGAATAACACTTAGCGCCCTAAAAGAAGAAGGTGGTGAAGAGATAAGAGTCACATTGGCTGAAAGAATTGTAGGTCGTGTTTCACTGCACGATATTTATAACCCAACAACAGGAGAAATAATTGTTCAAGCTGGTCAGGAAATTGATGAGGAAATTGCACAGAAAATTGAAGAAGCTAACATTGAAGAGGTGGAAGTTCGCTCGGTCTTGACTTGCGAAGCAAAATACGGTGTATGTGTGAAGTGTTACGGTAGAAACCTTGCAACAGGAAGAATGGTTGAGGTCGGTGAAGCGATTGGGATAATCGCTGCTCAATCAATCGGTGAGCCTGGAACTCAGCTTACACTTAGAACTTTCCACACCGGTGGAAGCGTTGCCGGGGGTGGATACAGACCTTCAAAAATCTATGCGAAAAATGACGGCGTTGTTAAGTTTGTGAATATAAGGTACATACCTTATGAAAAAGTGGATGACGAAGGAGCGCAAACTGTCCTGCGTGTGATTTCCAGGCAAGGATATCTGCTCATCACTGGCAAAGATGGTCAAGAGAAGAAGTATGCTGTACCTTATGGTTCCGACTTGAAAGTCAGAGATGGTCAAACCGTCAAAAAGAATGATGAACTTTATGAGACCGACCCGTATAACTCCGTTATAATTGCTGAAAAAGGCGGTAGAGTTGAATTCATAGACCTTATCCCAGATGTCACTTATCGTGAGGAAACGGATGAAACAACAGGTCATTTGCAAAAAGTTATAATTGAGTCAAAGGACAAAAGCAAGGTTCCCAGGGTTAAAATCGTTGATTCAAAAGGTGAGGAATACTTCCAGCCGATCCCAGTTAGAGCGTTGATTAATCCTGATTTAAAAGAAGGTGGACATATAAATGCCGGTGATATAATCGCTAAGATACCGAGAGAACAAGCAAAGATAAGAGATATAACTGGAGGTTTGCCGAAGGTCGTTAATCTGTTTGAAGCGAGAACACCGAACAACCCAGCTGAACTTGCTGAAATTGACGGCGTTGTAAGTGTAAAAACTGAAGGAAATTACTACATCGTTAAAATCGTCAGCGATGATGGTCGTTTTGAGAAAGAATATAAAATACCTCAAACGAAACATTTACTTGTTGAAGATGGTGATAGAGTGTATGCCGGCGATAGATTGACAGATGGACCGATTAATCCGCACGCAATTCTGAAGATAAAAGGACTTAACGCCGTTCAGCAATACCTTGTTAATGAGATTCAAGATGTTTATAGAAATGAAGGTGTAGAGATAAACGATAAGCACATTGAAGTCATCGTTAGGCAGATGATGAGGAAGGTTAAGATAAATAAGCCAGGTGACACGAAGTTCCTTGAGAAGGACATAGTAGATAAAGATGTGGTTGATGATGAGAATGCGAAGATCAGAGAGATGGTAGTTATAACAAGCAAGGGAGATTCAAAATTCAAGGTTGGGCAATTGAAGAGGAAGATAGAAGTTGATAGGGAAAATGCTGAGCTGAAAAAGAGGAGGAAGAAGCCGGCGGAATATCGTCCTGCTCAACCAGCTGAATTTGAGCCTGTTTTGCTTGGTATAACAAGCGCTGCTCTTACAACTGAGAGCTGGATTTCTGCAGCGTCCTTCCAAGAGACAACGCGTGTTCTGACTGACGCTGCTATTGAAGGAAAGGTTGATTATTTGAGGGGCTTGAAAGAAAATGTCGTTGTCGGTCAATTGATCCCGGCAGGAACTGGATTTAGAAACAAAGATAAAGATTACCGCAGAATTATAGTGAGGACGAAGGAAGAAGAAATTGAAAAGGTTGAAACCAAGGAAGAAGTTGAAGAAAGGGAAAAGAAGACGGCGTCATTGTGATGAAAATGAAAGTGGGAAATTTACGCCGATAATGTAAATGGCGACGGCAAATTTCTAGCCGTCGCTTTTTTGTTAAAATAAAGGCAGTTTAAAAAATGGCTAAAAATCTTCTCATAGTTGAATCTCCATCTAAAGCAAAAACAATAAGCAAATACCTTGGTCCAGATTTTATTGTTGAAGCTTCCGTTGGGCATGTTAAAGACCTCCCGAAGAACCCGAAGGATAAATCAAAGCTTGGGATAGATCTTGAGGATGATTACAAACCCCGCTATGTTGTAATTCGTGGAAAGAAAGAGATAATTGAGAAGCTAAAAAGTCTCGCAGGTAAAGTCAGCAAGGTTTACATAGCAACTGACCCAGATAGGGAAGGTGAGGCGATCGCTTGGCATATCAAAACCGAGATAGAGAGGATAAACCCAAACATTTATCGTGTTCTCTTCACTGAGATAACACGCACGGGGATTGAGCAGGGGATGAGAAAACCTCGCAGTATTGATATGAATCTTGTTGATGCACAGCAGGCGAGAAGAGTTCTTGATAGGATAGTCGGTTACAGAATAAGCCCTTTCCTGAAAAAGGTTGTAAATGAGAAAATTTCACTATCTGCAGGTAGAGTTCAATCAGTTGCTCTTCGCCTCATTTGCGAAAGAGAGGAAGAGATAAGGAATTTTAAGCCTGAGGAATACTGGACAATTGAAGCTGAGTTTAAGACAGGGTCGGGAGAAATTTTAAAAGCGAAACTTTTTAAAATTGACGGTAAAGAGCCGAAAATCCCGGATAAAGAAACTGCGGAAAAAATCCTTAAGGAGTTGAAACAAAAGACATTTACGATTTCAAATATTCAAAAGAAGGAAGTCCTTAAAAATCCCGCTCCTCCGTTTATAACCAGCACTCTTCAACAAGAAGCGAATAACAAGTTGAAATTCTCAGCTAAAAAAACGATGCTTCTTGCACAGCAACTTTACGAAGGCGTTGATATCGGGGAAGAGGGTAGAGTTGGTTTGATCACTTATATGAGAACTGACTCAACAAGGATAAGTGATGAGGCGGTAAATGCAGTTAGGGAATTTATCTTCAACAACTATGGAAAGGAATATCTCCCGCAAGTGCCACGAGTTTATAAAAAATCAAAGGTTAGTCAAGACGCTCACGAAGCAATTAGACCGACATCTATGAAATATGAACCAAGGGCTGTGAAGAAATATCTTAGCGATGATTTATTTGCGCTTTATGAGTTGATATGGAATCGTTTCGTTGCTTGTCAGATGACATCGGCTGTTCTTGATCAAACTGTTGTTGACATAGTTGCTGACAATTATCTTTTCAGGGCTACTGGCTCAGTTGTTAAGTTCAATGGGTTCATGCAAATTTATCAAGAAGCGAGCGTTGATGAAAAAGAAAGCAATGAGAGGGAGTATAAAATCCCGATTAACATAAAAGTCGGTGAGATTTTGAAATTGACTAATTTAGTTCCTGAGCAACATTTCACGAAACCACCCTCAAGATATACAGAGGCAACGCTTGTCAAGGAGCTTGAATCAAGGGGAATCGGTAGACCTAGCACATACGCCACAATCATAAGTACAATTCTTGAGCGTGGATATGTTGAACTTCAAGAAAGAAGGCTTGTTCCAACGGACCTTGGTTTTGCTGTGAATAAAATTTTAGTTGCGAATTTCCCGGATATATTTGACTATAAATTCACCGCTCGGATGGAAGAAGACCTTGACGAGATAGCGTCTGGTAAAAAAACATATGTTAAAGTCGTTGATTCATTTTTCAGACCTTTTGAGGAACATTTGCAAAATCTTCAAGAACGAAAAGATGAAATAAGGGAGCTGATCCAGGAAGAGACAAATATAATTTGTGAGAAATGTGGTTCAAGGATGGTTGTTAAAGTAGATAAATATGGTAAATATCTTGTTTGTTCAAATGAGGAGTGCTCGTATACGATGGCATTCCCAGCGGATGGAGAACTTGAAAAAGTTAGAATATGTCCCGAATGTGGAGGAAGGTTGATATTAAGGAGGGGGAGATTCGGGAAATTCTACGGCTGTGAAAATTATCCAAGCTGTAAATATACGGAGTCAATCACGACTGGTATAAAGTGTCCTGAATGTTTAGAAGGGGAGCTCGTTGAAAGGAAGACGAAACGAAAAAGGACATTTTATGGCTGTTCAAATTATCCAAAATGTAATTTCATCCTTTGGGATAAGCCAATTGAAAAACCTTGTCCAGAGTGTGGTTATCCGCTTATAGTAAAGCCAAATAGAAAAACATCCAGCGGTTATAAATGTCCAAGGTGTAGTGCGAAGATTGAAGCGCTTCCCGACGATGTAAAGGCTTGATTAAAAGGGTTCATAAGCGTATATTTTACCTTGGTTTCTCAACAAATTCTGGTTAGAAAGTTGAAAGTTTATCTTTCCGGAGGGATGGAACATTCAAAAGATGGTGGTTTAAGGTGGCGCTGGGAAATTGAAAGCTGGCTTCGGGAAAATTTGAAACACGATGTTTTTAATCCAGTCATTGAAACTGAAAAATTTCTTTCTGAACATCATCCGAATATCAATTTGAGGGGGGCTAAAAAAGGTACTCCGGAAATTTTTAAAGGGATAATCAAAAATATCGTTGAAAGGGATTTAAAGGCAATAGCTGAATGTGACTATGTCATTTGTTACTGGGATGAAAGTGCAAGGGAAGGAGCGGGGACGCAGGGTGAGATAACAATTGCGAAGTTTCTTAACAAGCCGATTTACCTTGTTTCAAATTTTGATTTTGAAGAAATTCCGTCCTGGATAATTGGATGTGTTGACGAGATTTTTTATAATTTTGACGACTTAAAAATTTTTCTCACAAGAAAATTTAAATCAAGTGATGAGACCCACTGTTGCACAGATTAATCTTTCTGCTTTTGAGTTTAATTTTAACCAGGTTAAAAAGCTCGTTGGGGATAAGACCAAAATTATGGCTGTTGTAAAGGCGAATGCATACGGACACGGAGCCGTTGAAATTTCAAAACTAGCTATTTCACTCGGGGCGGAATATCTTGCCGTTGCTATCCCAGAGGAGGGGGTTGAGCTTCGCAAAAATGAAATTGAAACACCAATCCTTGTCTTCACAGCACCTTTTGAACATCAAATTGAGTTGTTCTTTAAGTATGATTTAACGCCGACGATCTTCACAATTGACATCGCTGAAAAGTTCAATTCATTCGCTGGAAAATTGGGGCGAAAGATAAAATGTCATATCAAAGTTGATACAGGAATGGGAAGGGTTGGCATCAATTTTAAAGATGCGTTTGAATTTGTGAGAAAGTTAAACCAGAGATACGGAAATCTTATAATTGAGGGAATTTACACGCACTTTGCTACATCTGATGAAAAAGACAAAACATATGCAAATCTTCAATTCAAGAGGTTTATTGAACTTATTCAAGCGCTTGAATCAAGCGGTATCAAAATACCAATTAAACATTGTGCAAATTCTGGAGCGATACTTGACCTTCCTCAGACATATCTTGATATGGTTAGACCTGGCATAATGCTTTATGGTTATCATCCGTCACTTGATGTTTTAAATAAGGTTGAGCTTCGCCCTGTGATGACTTTGAAATCAAGGGTTGCTTTTTTGAAAGTAGTTGAACCAGGGACGAGCATAAGTTACGGGCGAAGATTTATAACTCAAAAGAAGACAAGGATCGCCACTATACCCATTGGTTATGCCGATGGTTACAACCGCTTGCTTACAAATTGTGGTAAGGTGCTTATCAATGGGAAAATTTTCCCAGTTGTCGGGACTGTGACGATGGATCAGATAATGGTTGATGTTGGTTTAGAAGATGAAGTAAAAGTCGGCGATGATGTGATTTTATTTGGAGATTGTGAAATCACCGCTTGGGATGTTGCAAAATTGATAGGGACGATCCCTTATGAAGTTTGTTGCAATGTCTCGGCGAGAGTTCCAAGGGTTTATTTAAAGGATTAAAAAACAAAAAGGAAATTCTTATGAAGACATTTGCTGTCATCATGGCGGGCGGGGTTGGGTCAAGATTTTGGCCTAAAAGTCGTTCAAAAAAACCCAAACAATTTCTCAACATACTTTCCTCAAAATCTTTAATTGAGCAAACAATTGAAAGGATAAACCCTTTGATCCCAGAAGAGGATATTTTCATTGTTTCAAACAGAAATCAAACTGCTGAACTCGTTCAAGTCCTTCCGAAATTTCCGATTCGAAATGTAATCCTTGAGCCACTGTCCAAAAACACAGCTCCGTGCATTGGGCTTGCGAGCTTGTTTATAAAAAGGATTCAGCCCGATGCGGTTATGGTTGTTTTACCATCGGATCACTTAATAAAAGATGGGGAAAGGTTTATTGAAATTTTAAAAATTGGAATTGAGACCGCATATCAGACCAAGGGTCTCATAACGATCGGGATACAGCCGACTTATCCATCAACTGGTTATGGGTATATACAGTTCATTGAGGGTTACAACGACGATCTCTCGCAAAAGGGAGTTTTTAAGGTCAAAACATTTGCTGAGAAGCCAAACCTTGAGACAGCAAAGCGTTTCCTTGAAAGCGGTGACTTCCTCTGGAATAGCGGTATGTTCATTTGGAGGACCGATGTGATACTTGATGAGATAGCGCGACATTTGCCTGACATTTATGACGAGTTGATGAAAATTGACTCCGCAATTGGCACCGATGAATTTAAAGCGGTTCTTGAAAGTGCTTATGGAAGGATGAGGGCAATTTCAATTGATTATGGGGTTATGGAAAAAACGGACAAGGCGTATGTTATAAAAGCCGATTTCGGTTGGAGCGATGTTGGAAGCTGGGAGGAAGTCTATAACCTCGCCCCGAAAGATGAGAACGGAAACTATGTCAGTTCAAGTAATGAATCGGTTATACTTATGGATGTAAAAAATTGCCTTGTTGAGGCAAATAAATCGTTGATAGCGATGATCGGGGTTGAGGATTTGATCGTCGTTAGCACTGATGATGCGATTTTAATTTGCAAGCGAGATAGAGCTCAGGATGTAAAAAACATCGTTAGCTATCTTAAGCGAAAAAATATGGAGAAGTATCTATGAAGTCCTTTAAAATTTTCCTGCTTGTTTTGACATTTTTATTTGATTCATGCGCAAGCGCAATTCACTTTTCATCTCAGGACACTTTTAAAAATTCTGAAAAAGTCCAGATAGGCGTTGCGTCTTATTATGGAGCGGAATTTCACGGAAGGCGAACATCAAGCGGTGAAATTTACAATATGAATGATTTAACGGCTGCACATCCGACTTTACCACTTGGAACATTGGTAAGGGTGACAAACCTTGCTAACAATAAAAGCGTCGTCGTCAGGATAAACGACCGTGGGCCTTTCAAGAAGAACAGAATAATTGATGTATCGTATGAAGCAGCTAGACAACTTGGCTTTTTAAATGATGGAACGGCGCTCGTTAAAATTGAAGTCATAGAATCTCAAGAAAATGAAATTGTTAAATGAAAATCCTTAAACCACCAGCTTTAAAAAAGGGCGATGTTATAGGGATAATTTCCCCAGCAAGTTCACCCGATGATTTCACACGGATTGAACAGGGAGTTAGATATCTTGAGTCACTTGGTTATCGCGTTAAGTTAGGGAAACATATCTTTAAAAGATACGGGTATCTTTCCTCTACGGATGATGATAGAGCCGACGATTTAAATGAAATGTTTGCTGATGAAAAGGTCAGAGCAATTATCTGTGTGCGCGGGGGTTACGGAACTCCCCGCTTGCTTGATAAAGTGAATTACAGTTTGATAAAAAGGAATCCTAAAATTTTTGTGGGATATAGCGACATAACAGCTCTTCAACTTGCAATTTTTAAAAGAACTGGACTTGTTACATTTTCAGGTCCTATGCTTGCGGTTGACATTTACTCAAACTTTGATGGCTTCGCAGAAGAATTTTTCTGGAGGATTTTGACATCAAGGGAGAAAAAAATTGAGATAAAAAATCCAAATGGTGTTGAATTAAATTCACTCAAACCGGGAAAAGCAACTGGAACTTTGCTTGGCGGAAATTTATCCTTAATTGCTTCAATTATAGGAACTAAGTATCAACCAAGTTTTAATGGCTCAGTTCTTGTCATTGAGGACATCGGCGAAGAACCCTACAGGATTGACCGCTATCTTTCGCAGCTTAAAAATTCCGGTGTGCTTTGCAAAATAAGTGCTTGTATTCTTGGACAGTTTACCGACTGTGTCCCGAAGGAGCCAGAGAAAAGCTTAACGCTTGAACAAATTTTCAATGATTATCTCGGCAATTTAAAAGTTCCCGTCATTTCAAATTTGAGCTATGGGCATATCCCCCAGAAATTAACTCTTCCACTTGGAGCGAGGATAGGAGTTGACGCAAAAAGACAAAAGATAACAATAATTGAGTCGGTATTGGCTTAAAAAATTTTTACTATTTGCTTTTCTTTCCTTTCAAATTTTGAACGCTCAAAATTTCCTACAATTTGGCGTAAGGCGTGAGTTGTTTAACTTCTACTGGGACGGTTTTTTAACCTATCGCTTTGAAAGAAATGTTGGCAAAATTTTTCTCTACGAAAGGTTTTCCGAAATGGTTATAAAAACGGACAGAAAGTTCATAAGGGATGACAACGAGTTTAGATTTATTTTCTTCAGGCGTTTTTCATCGTGGTTTAATTCAGCTGTTGTTTTGAATTCAATTTCATTTGCAGATGATAAATTGGGTGGTTTAAACAGGGCATCTTCAAGTGAATTGATGACAGGCGGGAAGTTTGACTTTTTTAAAAATTTTTCAATCACAACGGTTGCCGGATATAAAATTGACTATCAGATGGGGCAAAAAGACGACGGCTGGGGTTACAAACTCTCCGTTGATACGAGTAATTTTGAAATTTCAAACTACAACTTGATAACAAGCTTGACGTATTCGGAGGACTTCATCAAGCCAAGAAAAAATATCACCACGGATTTAAATTTGACGCTCTGGAGAAAATTTACATCAGATGTTGAAAGCAAAGTTGAATTTTTCATAAAAAGGTTGAAGAGGGATTTTTATTTTTTCGCTGATCCAACGCTTAGGGCAACATATGGCGTAAATTATAACATTGAGGGTCGCGATGAAAAACTATTTTCCGGTCAAATTAACCTTGTTTACCCAATTTCAAGCCATTTTATGATAAATCTGAATTTCAGCGCAAACAGCAGAAATATATTCAAAGCGGTGAGATACAAAACGATGTCTCTTTACGATGTCTCAATTGATGAGTTTATTTTAAAGTCGTTGGCTGGTATATCTTACGAGTTGAGCAAGTTGAAATTTAAATTTTCGTTTGACTACGCCGAGCGAAATGAAACGCATTCGCCGAAAAAACATGAATTAATGACCGAGGGCGGGTTTTTAAGGAGCAAACAAAACGAGGAAAGAAAAAATAATCATGCTTTAAGGCGTGGTTTAAGTGGTGAGATCTCTTACGATTTCTCAAACAGAATTAGAATCGGTGGCATTTTTTCGGTTTCACTTTTCAGATATGATACCCCGAGCTCTTTAAATGACGACGACAGAGATGAACTTTTGCATCTTTTCAGAATTTTTGCCATTGTCAAGTTATCAAAGGAAATTACAGTTGAGCTTCCGTTTGATTTGAATAATCAACATCTTGTTTATATTTTTGCTACGAGAAGTGCAAATAATAACTGGAGCAGAGTGATACGGTTTTCTCCTTCAGTTATGTTTGAGGTTGGAAGGATACGCAACAAGGCGAATTTTTCGGTTTTGGCAAATTATACGATTTACGATTTTGAGGAGAAGGTTTATAGCGTTAGAAGTTATGTGTTTAGGCAATTTTATTTTTCCGATTCAGTTCGTTTCCCAATTTTTGATAAATTAAGTTTTGAGGGAATGTTGCAAGTTATAAACTCCGAAAGCGGTAGAATGAGATGGAGGGAGTTTAAAGAGAGACCGACGATTTTCATTGATACGAAGGAGTTAAGATTTAAGCTGGTTCACGCTGCGCGGGAAAATTTGAGATTTTCATGCGGATATCATATTTTTGATGAGCGAAGATTTAAATTTGTTGATCTTGAAAAGGTCCCCGATTCAAGGATAACCGCTTATGGTCCAACTTGTGAAATTGAGTTTGAGGGCGGTAAATTTATCCTTAGATTTGACGGTTGGGTGGAAAATTTGAAATTTGGTGACAGAATTAATTTCGTTCCGAATTTAAATTTAAATTTGACATTAAAATTATGGCAAAGCCGATAAGAGAAGCTCACCGCGAGTTCATCTCCGTTATTGATTCTGTTAGGGAGTTTGAGAGGTGGTTTTTCAATTTGAAGAGGCGTTTTAAAGTCCCACCGAAGGAATTTGATAGAATTTATCTTGCTTCAAATGAGGCGTTTATAAACGCTTTGATCCACGGGAACAAGCTTGACCCCGAGAGGAAGGTCTTAGTAGATTTAAAAGAATTCAAACGAAGTTATCGTGTAGATGTTAAAGACCAGGGTGGAGGTTTTGAACCAGAGCAAGTTCCAGACCCCAGGAAAGAAGAGAATCTTCTTAAGGAGTCGGGGCGTGGGCTTTTGATTATAAGAGAGGTAGCTGATGAGGTGAAGTTTTACAGGGAAAAGTTCGGGATGAGGATTAAAATTAAAATAAAAAAGCGATCGGGCGCTCGCAAATTGAGTCGCCCGATCGCCAACGGAGGTGCTACGGCGGGCTAAATCTAAAAGAACGGAAAACACCTAAAGGTGCTCATTTAGGTGCGCTTTCATTGTATTAGAAATTCAAATTTCGTGCCAAAAAAATTTACCAATTTTTAATGAATTTTCAAAATGAAACCCCGTCTTTAAAGTCGTAATTTTCCCCATTCAAGTCAAAATTGTGGCATAAAAGCAATGCTGACGAACTATCACACGCTTAAAAATTTGATCATCCAAATAAAACCAAAACTTATCCATTCTCAGATCGTTGAGGCGTTTACGCAAGAGAAGGATACATTGCATATTATAATTGCTGGGGAAGAAGCTTCAGCGCTTGAGCTGAACGCCACAGGTCAGGGATATATTTTCTTGCGCCCAAAGTTTGAAAGAGCGAGGAAAAATTCGCTTGACATTTTCCCTGAAATTTTTGGCGATGAAATTAGGGATGTTTTGATTCACAAAGCCGACAGAATAATTGAAATTTTGCTTTCCTCAGGATTGAAATTGATATTTCAATTTTTCACGGGCAAAGTTAATTTCTTCCTGTTGAATCAAAAAAATGAGATAATTGCGAGTTTCAAGAATCCAAAGGATAACATTGGGAAAATATTTGAAAGTGAGAAAAAGGATTCAAATTATGATTTGATGTTGAGCGATTTCAATGCTTTTAAAGATGTATGGGAGTCAAATAAAATTGAAAACCCGGTTTTGCGATTTGTGAAAAGCGTTGATACGATTGATATGCTGACGGCGAGGGAGATTTTGCACAGAGCAGGTGAGTTGGAGGCAGGGAGGATTTGGAAAGCGCTTGTTGATGTTGGCGCCGAACTTGAAAATCCAAAGCCGAGAATTTATTACGAGGGTTCTTTCCCAAGGTATTTCTCAATTATAGAGCTTACACATATCAATCTACGCAAGATTGAATTTGACGACATAAATGAGGCGATAAGAAGGTTTGTAATTGAAACAAGGGTTAGTAAAAGTTATCGCGATGAGAAGAAAACAATTGAAACAAAGCTGAATGAACTTGTTGAAAAACGAAAACGGACGATTGAAAAGGTCATTGAGGAGATAGAAAATAATCAAAGAGCGCAACAGTATGAGGTTTACGGTTCAATTTTGATGGCGAATTTAAATTTGATTGAAAAAGGTTTAGAAGAGGTTGAGCTTGTCAATATGTTTTCTGAGAAAGGGGAGAAGATAAAAATTAAACTTGACCCATCGCTTTCACCCGTTGAAAATGCGCAGATGTATTTTGAAAAAGCGAAAAAGACGAAAGCATCTTTGAAAATCGCTCAAGAGCGACTTGAAAGGTTGAAGTTTGAAATTAAACAACTTGAAAATTTACTTGATGAGCTTGCTTTATGTGAAAATTTTGATGCGCTTAAAAAATTCAAGGAGAAAAATTTGGAGGAATTGAAAAAGTTTGGGATCGTTAAAGATAAACTTGTGGCGAAAGTTGGCGGAAAGTTCAAAAGGTTTATTGTTGATGGTGGTTTTGAGGTTTGGGTTGGGAAGGATGCGAAAAGCAATGAACTTTTGACATTTAAATTTTCGGACAAGGAAGACCTTTGGTTTCATGCCCGTGGGACATCGGGTGCTCATGTGGTTTTGAAGACGGGGAAAAGACAACCGAGCAAAAAAGCCATTGAGCAAGCTGGAAGCATTGCTGCATATTTCAGCCAAGCCAGGACATCTCGCCTTGTTCCGGTCGTCGTCACGAAAAGAAAATATGTCCGAAAGCCAAGAGGAGCTCCTGAGGGAACTGTTGCTGTTGAACGTGAGGAAGTGATTATGGTTGAGCCGAAATTACCTTCAGAGGAAATTGAATAAGCACTTGAAAAATAAAAAACTAATTGAAAATGAAAAAAGAAATTGAACCTAGTAAAGCAAACCGACTTTTAAACATCGGTGGTGTTGTTCTCGTCAGTGCAAAATTTAAAGAAAGGGATAACTTAACACCCGTTGCTTGGAATGTTCCCGTAAGCAAGGAACCGCCTCTCGTGGCTGTTGCGATAGCGCCTGAAAGGTTTATTTATGAATTGATTGAGAAAAGCGGTGAATTTGGCGTCAATTTGCCGACATTGAAAATTTTAAAGGAAGTATATTTCTGTGGGAAAAATTCGGGCAAGGAAATTGACAAATTTAAAGCGACAAAATTAAAACGTTTAAAGGCAAAGTTTATTTCAGCACCGTTAGTGGATGATTGTATCGCAAACCTTGAATGTAAAGTTGAGAAGATTTATCCAGCAGGTGATCACAATTTGATAATAGGCAGGGTTTTAAGGGCGATAGTTGAGGAAAATTTGTTTGATGAGCGTTTGAAGGTTGAACTTGAGGAAGCTAGAACGGTACACCATCTCGGCGGTAAATTTTTCACCGTTCCAGGTGAGGTTATTGATGTTGAAGGTCTTTAAATTTTTATCGTCAAACCAATTTGGTGAAGTGAGCCGATTTTACCAAGAGATACAAGTGAGTAATCAAATTTGTATTTTTGAATTTTTAACCCGACACCAAATGAGAAACCTGTTAAGTCAAGCGTTGGAGTAATTTTCATTTCCTGTCTTTTCTCGTTATTAAACCCAATTCTGACATCAAGATTTTCTGATATGTTAAATTCTCCACCGAGTGTGAAGTTTTTTATCTTGTCCGTGATTTTCAGCGTTGTCTCATTTAATTTGTTTAAACCGAGGTTCAGGCGAAGCGGTAAATGTTCAAGTTTTTTTGAGACGGCAAATCTAATTTCAAATGGGAGGTTTTCCTTCAGCGTCAGGTATCTATTAAGTTGAGTTCCAAAATTATTAAGTGTGAGAGCGAAATTTAAATTTTGCCCTTCAATCAAATACATCAGTCCAAGGTCAAATCCAATTGCTGTTGATCGTACCCCGGCTATTGATGAATAAATTAGCTTCAAATTAGCCCCATATTTTAAATTGCCATATTCTCCTGCAAATCCGCCGATGATAGCTAATTCGCCCGCTGAGAAGTTCCCAAGTTGATTTCCGTATCTATCTGTTTGAGTGAAATTGCCATAGTTGATGTAAATTGCTCCTATTCCGAGGTCACCGAAATACTTTGATTTAAATGTGTAAACCCCGTAGCCAAGGTTTATGTCAAGTAGATGTTTAAATAAGCCAATGCTTGCGTAATCACTTGAAAGTGAAGATAACCCAGCTGGGTTATAGAATAAAAGTGTCGGGTCGTCAAGCATGGCTATAAAGTTTCCACCAAGCGCCGAAGCCCTCGGACTTATATCCAGTCGTAAAAATTCATATGTTGATTTTCCACCTGCCATCGCAATAGAAAATGTCAGCATAGTTAGAAATAGGACCTTCTTCATCGTGGTGAAAATTTTTCTTTACTTTGAACAAAGATAAGGAAATTCGTTAAAAAGTTCAAAAATCCGAGCGAAAACTTTGATGATTCGTTCCTTTTGCCTATATTTACAACAAAATTTAAAACAGATAATTAAAATGCCTTTTGTTTATTTTGTTCCACTTGGAGTAGAGGTTAAATGTGAAAGTGGTTCAACTATTTTTGATGTCGCAAAGAAAAATTCTATACCTATAGCTGAGTCATGCGATGGAGATAAAATTTGTGGGCATTGTCGGGTGAAAGTTATTGAAGGTATTGAATCGTTGTCAACACCAAGTCAAGAGGAAGAAAAAATTATGCACAGATATAAGTTTGACATTGACGAACGACTTGCGTGCGCTGTTAAAGTTTATGGGGACATTAAAATAACAACCTCATACTGGTAAATGACAAAGATAACGCTTGCTGTCGGAAAAGGTTTTAGTGGAGAAATTTTCAGGTATGAAGTTGATGATGAGTCAAACATCGGGGAATTGATAAAAAAGTTCGTTCGTGAAATTTATGGTGAGCAGGAGGATGCTTTAAATTTCGTCCTTTTCAATTTAACTCAAAAATTTGAGTATGAAAATAATGAAACACTTTTAAGCAAGGGCACTAAATCTGGTGATGTCTTGCTGTTGATAAACCTGAAGAAATTTTAAATTTGAAAACAAAATTTTTTGATATATGCGTTTTAAAAAACATATCTTCATCTGCACAAATCGTCGTCCCCCGGAGCATCCAAGAGGTTCATGTGCTCAGAAAGGTTCGGAGGAACTCGTTGCCAAATTTAAAAAAAGAATAAGTGAACTTGGCTTAAATAAAATAGTCCGTGTGAATTCATCCGGTTGTCTTGACGCATGTGAACATGGTATAAGCATCGTGATTTATCCAGAAGGAATTTGGTATGGCGGAGTTAAGGAGGAGGATATTGAGAAAATTATAAGTTCCCATATTATAAACGGAGAGGTGGTTGATGAACTCATGATAAAAGATGAAAAATTTAACCCCGATTTAATGCAAAGTGCTAAAATTGAACCGATTCAAAAATAAAATTTCAAATGTAAAGATGGCGAAGAAGGTTTTTGCGAGGGAAACATTGCAAGACAAAAAGAAGAGGGTGAGGAAGATAATTCAAACATTGAGGAAACTTTATCCAAATGCTAGGACACATTTAAATTTTACAAATCCCCTTGAGCTTCTCGTTGCGACGATCCTTGCTGCGCAATGCACAGATGAAAGGGTTAACAAAGTCACGGAATATCTTTTCAAGAAGTATCGCACTGCGGACGATTACGCAAATGCTGATCTTAAAACACTTGAACAGGAAGTTAAGCCAACGGGATTTTATAGGAATAAAGCAAAGGCGATAAAAAATTGCTGTAGAGTTCTCGTTGAGAAATACAATGGTCAAGTTCCTGACACGCTTGAAGAACTCGTCAAACTCCCTGGAGTTGGAAGAAAGACAGCCAATGCTGTTCTTGCAAATGCGTTCGGAAAACAAGGTATAATAGTTGATACGCATCTAAAAAGAGTGACCGCAAGGCTTGGTTTAGTTAAAAGTAAAAATCCGGATAAAATTGAATTTGAGCTTATGGAAATCGTCCCGAAAGATAAATGGACGCTTTTCTCTCATCTGATAGGTGAGCACGGAAGATATATCTGTGAAGCGAGGAAACCGAAATGTTCAATTTGTAAGATAAATAAATTATGTCCATCCGTAAAGCTTTAATCCAAAACAAATTGTGATCAAAATGAGAGAGATAACAATTGCACATAGCCCTGATTCAGATGATGCTTTTATGTTTTATGCACTTGTAAATGGTAAAGTAAAGTCCGATGGTTTGAAATTTGTCAATGTTTTAAGTGATATTGAAACGCTAAATCGTAAGGCATTTGAAGGTGTTTATGATGTCACAGCGATATCTTTTCATGCTTATGCCTATGTTTCTGATAGGTATGTTCTCCTTCCGAGCGGATCAAGTATGGGTTTGGGTTATGGACCAATTTTGGTGTCAAAGAAGGAGTTTGAGCCGAGGGACTTGAAGAATTTTTTAGTTGGCGTCCCGGGGACATTGACAAGCGCATTTTTAATTTTGAAGATTTTTGAGCCAGAGGTCAAATACAAGGTCATTCAATTTGACAAAATAATTGAAGCTGTGCTTAACGATGAAGTTGATGCTGGTCTTTTAATTCACGAGGGACAATTGACTTATTCAGATTCCGGGCTTAAGAAAATCATTGATTTTGGAAATTGGTGGCAGAGGGAAACAGGTTTACCTTTGCCTCTTGGAGGAAATGTCGTTAAGAAAGAACTTGGCATTGAACTTGCGAGGAAGATTTCAAATCTTTTGAAGGAAAGCGTAAGATATGCGATGGAAAATAGAGATGAAGCACTTAGATACGCTCTTAAATTTGCCCGAGGTATGGATGAAAAACTGGCTGATAAATTTGTGGGAATGTATGTTAACGAGCTGACGCTTGACTGTGGAGAGGTGGGGAAAAAAGCAATTCAGTTGTTTCTTGATATTGGATATGAAAAGGGATTAATCCCTAAAAAAGTTGAAATTAAACTTTTAAGCACTTGAGGAATTATGCTTGAAAAATTACTTGAGTTAAGGAAGAAGGAGAAGAAGATAATAATTGGTTTAATGTCGGGGACATCTGCCGATGGCGTTGATGTCGCTGTAGTTGAGGTAAAAGGCAATGGAAAGGATACAAAAATTAGAACGATTGGATGGAGGACCTTCCCCTTTGAAAATGATTTGAAACTGTTAATACTGAAAAATTCGCAACCTGAGACAAGCAGAGTGGATGAAATTTGTAGATTAAATTTTTTGATAGCTCAAATTTATGCGGATTCAATCTTTAAGACGCTTGAAGAACTGAATTTGAAACCATCCGAAGTTGATCTTATTGGTTCTCATGGACAAACGATCCAGCATTTGCCAAATGCCGTTGAAATGTTCGGTTATAAAGTAAAGTCCACATTGCAAATTGGCGACCCTGGTGTGATAGCCAAACTTACAGGTATCCCAACCGTTGGAAATTTCAGAATCGGTGATGTTGCTCTTGGTGGAGAAGGTGCTCCGCTTGTTCCGTATTTTGATTATTTAGTTTTTGGCTCGGATGAAATTAATCGTCTCGTTCTAAATATCGGAGGGATAGCTAATTTTACGGTTTTAAAAAGAGGTTGTGATGTTGAAGAGGTAATCGCATTTGATACTGGTCCTGGGAATATGGTCGTTGATGCTCTTGTTAAAATTTTCTTTCGGAAAGATTACGATGAGGATGGGGAAATAGCACAAAGTGGGATGGTATCGCAAGAATTGTTAAGTAAAATGAGCCAACATCCTTTTATCGCTAAAAAACCGCCGAAGTCAACTGGGAGGGAAGAGTTCGGCTCGGCTTTTGTTGAGAAAATTTTAAAATGGTCTGAAGAAATTTCATTAGACCCAAAAGATATAATAGCGACGGCGAGTGAATTTACGGTTTACGCTATATATAAAAACTATGAACTTTTCCTTAAACCAACGGTTGAAATTGAGGAGGTAATTGTCAGTGGTGGTGGAGCGAAGAATAAATTTATGTTGAAAGCGCTTGAGAGATATTTCAATGTCCCAGTAAAATTAACCGATGAGTTTGGTATATCCTCGGACGCTAAGGAGGCGATATGTTTTGCAGTCCTTGCAAATGAAACAATTTCTGGAAATCCGGCTAATATAAAGTCAGTAACCGGTGCGGTTAAGAGGACGATTTTAGGCGGAGTTTATTTTTAAAACTTCAAATCGGAAAATTTTTTCTTGCCCAAAATGAAATAGTCAAACACGATGCTTTTCTTGTAGATCAGTTTGCCCGTAATTTTATTTTTTTTAAGTTTTTTTCTGTTCTCAATCCTCTTATAAATCCACTTTGGTTGAAGCAGTAGAAAGGTTGAAATTGCTTTCATAACAGCGATGAAATTTTTTAAATCGGCTTTCAAAATATAGGTGATCGCAGTTACCAAGTCAAGAGCTAATCTGATTGGGATGATTGTAAAAAGTTTTAAGGTATCAAGGTTCTTCTCCAACATTATCAAGCTATTTCTGTGATTTAGGAATGTTTTCCATGTGTTTGTTTTGGGCAAAGTTCCGCCACCAACATGATAAACGACGCTTTGTGGTAGGCAGAAAATTTTATAACCGTTAAGATTTGCACGCCAGCAAAGATCAATTTCTTCCATATGTGCGAAGAAGTCTTCATCAAGAAGTCCAATCTCATTGAGAAATTTTTTCCTCATCACAAGACAAGCCCCTGTCGCCCAAAAAACTTGGATCGTATCGTCATATTGACCTTTATCTTCTTCGCAGAAATCAAAAATTCTGCCGCGACAGAAGGGGTAGCCGAACACATCAATGAAGCCCCCGCATGCTCCAGCGTATTCAAATTTATTTCGTTCATAAAACGAAAGAATTTTGGGTTGACATGCGAAAACATCTGGATTTTCCTCCATAAAGTTTACAATAGGATTCAACCAGTTCGGTGTTACTTCAACATCTGAATTAAGTAATACGATGTATTCCCCATTCGCAAATTTAAAAGAGCGATTATATCCGCCAGCGAATCCATAATTTTTATCAAATTCAACCAGCTTAACATTTTTAAATTTCTCCTTTATTAAGTCAGCGCTTCCGTCTGTTGAACCGTTATCAGCGACTATCACTTCAAAATTCGGGTAGTCGGTTTGAAGTAAAGGGGGCAAAAATTTTTCAAGGAAATGTTTCGTGTTCCAGTTAAGGATGATTACGCTGACCTTTGGAGCTTTTTCCGTCATCGGTGGAATTTTTTTGATAAATTTAATCATTTTATGATGCGGAAAAAAGTTTCTTTTCTATTGCAAAGCTTCATTGGTTTTCCTTTTGTTGTTTTATACAGTGATGATTTTTCGTTTAAGGCATATTGTTCCAATTATAAACAGAGGGTGTTGAAAATTTAAGCAAAGGTGATTTTTCTTGTAATTGAAAATTAATTTGTTTCAAATTGGCACGAAATTTTTAAGTATATTGCTTGGAAAATTAGCAAACACATCTGGCAGGGTTTCATTATGGAAAAAACTCAGGGCTTTTTAAAATTTCGTCCCGAAGCCGAACTTGATCTGGGTTTTATTGATGAAGTGGCGAAGATGCCGGACGGAAAAACATTATATAATTGCATTCAATGTGGAACATGTAGCGGAACATGTCCACTTGCTATATATATGGATTATTCGCCACGCAGGATTATAGCAATGACACGGGCTGGCTTTAAAAATGAAGTTCTAAGTAGTTTCACAATCTGGTTGTGTGCTTCCTGTTATGAATGTTCTGTTGAATGTCCCAGGCGGATAAAAATAGCAGATTTCATGGCCGAGTTGAAGCAAATATCGCTTCGTGAGGGATTTTATTCAAACCAGTTCAAAAGCACAGTTCTTGCGCGTGAATTTTTTAAGTTGGTTCAAAAAAGAGGAAGGAGCTCGGAGTTTTGGGTTGCATTTTTGATATATTTGAAAACAAATCCAATTCAAATTCTGCGTTTGATCCCGTTTGGAATAAAACTTTTGCTAAAGGGAAGGGTTAATTTGAAACTTGAGCGAGTTAAAGAACCGAGACAAATAAAGATTTTACTTGAAGCAATAAGTTCAAACCAGAACAAAGTTAGTGTTTAGTGTTAATTTAACATGAGGTATTTATATTATCCGGGCTGTTCGCTTAAGGGTTTAAATAAGTCGTATGAGGACTCAATGATCGCTGTTTTCAGAACGCTCGGTGTTGAACTTGAAGAGTTAGAGGATTGGAATTGTTGTGGGGCAACAGCTTATATGTCAATTGATGAAATGAAGGCATTTGCGTTAGCTTCTCGTAATCTTGCGCTTGCTGAGAGGCAAAATGGTAATAAGTCAGTGATGGTTACACCATGCAGTGGCTGTTATCTTGTTTTGTCAAAGACACAACGCTATTACAGTGAATATGACGAGGTAAAAGAGGTTATTGATAAAGCTTTGGAATCCATTGGTTTAAATTATTCCGGTTCTGTTAGAATTAAACATCCATTAGATGTGATCGTTAATGATATTGGGCTTCCAACCGTTATGGAGAAAGTAAGAAAGCCACTTTTTGGATTGAAAATTATCCCATATTACGGTTGTCAAATAGTTCGTCCTTATGCGGTTTTTGATGACGCTGAAGATCCAACTTCACTGGATAAGTTGATTTGGTCTATTGGGGGCAAGGTTATAGATTGGCCTCTTAAAACTCGTTGTTGTGGTGGGAGTTTAATCGGTACATTTGAGGAGATAGGGGTTTCTTTGAGTTTTATTTTGTTGAAGGAAGCAAAGAAAAGAGGTGCAGATGTTATAGCCACAGTTTGCCCATTGTGTCAATTTAACCTTGAGTGTTATCAAAGAGAGATGGAGAAAAAGTTTAACGAAAAGCTTGGAATACCTGTTCTTTTCTTTACGCAATTATTGGGATTAGCATTTGGTTTATCTGAGAAAGAACTTGGTTTAAATAAGATGTTTTCCCAAATGAAGTTACTATAAAAAATTGAAAGAAAATCGGTGTAAGATTATGGGATAAAGGCAAAGACAAATGGCGCACCTAAAGTAGGCGTTTATATATGCCATTGTGGGGTAAATATTGCTGGAAAAGTTAATGTGAGTGAGGTTGTTGAGTTTGCAAAATCTTTGCCTTTTGTTTCGGTTGTAAGGGATTATAAATTTATGTGTTCAGATCCAGGACAAGAATTAATCAAAGAGGATGTTAGAAATGGGTTTGTTGATAGGGTTGTTGTGGCGTCTTGTTCTCCATTGATGCATGAAGGCACATTTCGCAAAGCGGTAGAGGAAGCGGGTTTAAATCGTTTTCTATTTCAAATGGCGAATATAAGGGAGCAAGTTAGTTGGGTTACACAGGATCCGGGGAAAGCTACTGAAAAAGCAAAGGCGCTTGTTGCGGGCGCGGTTCGCCGAGTTGTGTTTCATGAGGCGCTTGAAATTAAGCGAATTCCGGTAGTTCCTTCTGTTTTGATAGTTGGTGGTGGTATTGCAGGTATAGAAGCTGCACTTAAGATCGCTGAGGCGGGAAAGCAAGTGTTTTTGGTTGAGCGAGAGCCTTCCATCGGTGGACATATGGCAAAGTTTGATAAATGTTTTCCAACGCTCGATTGTGCAGCTTGTATTCTTACACCGAAGATGACCCAAGTTCGGATGCATCCAAATATAAAATTGTTCAGTTATTCAGAGGTTGAATCAGTTGAGCCATACAATGTTAGAAACTTTAAGGTTAAGATTCGTAGAAAAGCGCGATATGTCAGAGAAGATTTGTGCACAGGTTGTGGTCTTTGCGCTGAAGTTTGCCCTGTGACTGTTCCTTCGGAATTTGATGAGGGTCTTGGGGTTCGTAAAGCAATTTACAAACCATTCCCTCAGGCGGTTCCTAATGTATTTACAATTTCTCGTCGCGGTATGTCCCCCTGTCAAGCTGGTTGCCCAATCCATCAAAATGCCTACGGTTATATTTCTTTAATAGCCAAAGGTAAGTTTAAGGAGGCGCTTGATGTAATTTTAATGGATAATCCGTTACCGTCAATTTGTGGAAGGGTTTGTTCACATCCTTGTATGTTAAATTGCACTCGTAATAATTATGATCAGCCGATAAACATCCCAGCTTTGAAGAGATTTATCACCGATATGTTTCCAGATTATAAACTTCCAAGACCAGAAGTAGAACATACCGAAAGAATTGCTATAGTTGGATCTGGTCCGGCTGGATTGATGTGCGCATATGAGCTTAGGAAAAGAGGTTATCAACCTGTTATTTATGAAGCAATGCCAGTCCCAGGTGGGATGTTATCAATTGGAATTCCAGAATTTAGATTGCCAAAAAAGATAGTTCAAGCTGAGATTGAGCGTTTAATTGAAATAGGAGTTGAGATAAGAACAAATACTTTTGTCGGTAAAGATATTACGCTTGAGGAATTAAGAAAACAGTATCAGGCGGTTTTTATTGCAATAGGGGCTGGGGTTGAAAGAAAGTTGAACATACCTGGGGAGGATCTACCAGGTGTTTGGGGTGGGATTGAGTTTCTTCGGAAGGTTAATCTTGAAGGTCCGTTCAGGATTGGTGGGAGAGTTTTAGTTATAGGGGGTGGGAATTCCGCAATTGATGCTGCAAGAACAGCGATAAGATGTGGGGCGAAAGAGGTTACAATAGTTTACAGGCGGACTAAAGCTGAAATGCCCGCTTTTCCTGAAGAGATTGAACAAGCAGAAAAGGAGGGTGTAAAATTTATATTCCTTGCGTCCCCAAAGTCAATTTTAGGTAATAAAGAAAGCGGTGTAACTGGACTTGAATGTGTGAGAATGCGACTTGGGGGACTTGATGAAACAGGTAGACCCTCGCCAATTCCTATTCCAGGCACAGAGTTTGTAATAGAATGTGACGCCATTATAGTAACAATTGGGCAGTATCCGGATATAAAGTCGTTGGGCGATAAACTGGGGATTGAGACAACAAAATGGGGTACATTTAAAGTTGATGAGTTAACACTTGAGACGAATATTCCGGGCGTTTTTGCTGGTGGTGATTGTGTAAATGGTCCCGATGTAATAATTAATGCGATGTGCGCTGGTAAGAAAGCAGCGATATCAATTGATAGATATCTAAGAGGATTGGATTTAAGAGAAGGGCGAGAATTAGAGGGTTCTTTTAAGCCAAGTTATGAAGTTCCAGTAAATAAAATTCATCTTGAAAATCAAGTTCCGGTTCCTATTGTTGAACCTGAGCTCTATGAAACATTTGAAGAAGTTCATAGAAGTTATACTCCCGAGATGGCTATGAGGGAGGCACAAAGATGTTTGAATTGCGCAATTTGTTGTGACTGCCGTTTGTGTGCAACCGTTTGCGAAGCGAAGGCAATTGATTATTCAATGAAAGATGAAATTGAAGAAGTAATTGTTGGTGCAATTATTTTAGCTACAGGTTTTAAAACTTTTGATCCGCGTCGTATACCGAGGTATGGTTATGGAAAATATCCCAATGTTTTCACATCTCTTGAAATTGAAAGGATGACAAATTCTGCCGGTCCAACAGGTGGTGAAATTTTGCTTCGCGACGCTCGCAAACCAAAATCTGTCGGTATTATTCATTGCGTTGGCTCAAGGGATAAAAATTATAATTGGTATTGTTCACGCGTTTGTTGTTTATATTCGCTCAAGCTTGCTCACTTGATCAAAGAAAGGACTGGCGCCGAGGTTTACAATTTTTACATTGATATGAGGACAGCTGGGAAAGCGTATGAAGAATTTTATGATAGAGCGCTCTCCGAGGGGATTCGCTTTGTTAGAGGACGAGTAGCTGAGGTTACCGATCACGCAATGACACCTGAGGAGGAAGGCAAACTTATAATCCGCGTTGAAGATACTTTAATAGGTGTTGTTCGTCGCATTCCGGTTGATCTTGTTGTTTTATCAGTTGGATTGGAACCGCGTGAAGATGCGGATGAAGTGAGGAAAAAGTTTTCAATTTCCTGTAGTAAAGAGGGTTGGTTTTTGGAAAGGCATCCTAAGCTCGCTCCTGTTTCAACTTTTACTGATGGTATTTATATTGCTGGTGCATGTCAAGGTCCTAAGGATATACAAGATACCGTCGCCCAAGCTGGAGCAGCAGCTGCTGAGGTGCTTTCACTTTTTGATAAGGGATTTGTGGAAGTTGAGCCAAGTACCGCATTTATTAGAGAAGAACTTTGTTCGGGTTGCAAAACTTGTATCTCTGTGTGTCCTTTTAATGCTATCAGCTTCAATGTGGGAAAAGGCATTTCCGAGATCAATGAGGGATTATGCAAGGGTTGCGGTACTTGTGCTGCAGCTTGTCCGTCCGGCGCCATCAAACAGAATCTGTTTACAGATGATGAGATTTTACAAGAAATTGAAGGAGTTTTAATCTATGTATGATTTTGAACCAAAAATTGTGGCTTTTTTCTGTAATTGGTGTACTTATACAGCAGCGGACCTTGCTGGGCTTTCCCGTTTGCAATATTCACCGTGCGTGAGGGTTATTCGTTTGATGTGTTCCGGAAGAATTGATCCTCAGTTTATACTTGAAGCATTTAGCAAAGGAGCGGATGGGGTTTTAATAGGTGGATGTCATCCGGGAGATTGCCATTACCAAGAAGGGAATTACAAAGCGTTAAGACGTTACATTTTATTGAAGAAAATTCTAAAGGATTTTGGAATTGAGGAGGAACGTTTGCGACTTGAATGGATTTCCGCCTCTGAAGGTGATAAAGTTCAAAAAGTAGTAAATGAAATGGTTGAAATTATTAAAAAACTCGGACCAGTAAAACCAGAGAAGATTATCCAACTTGAAGAACAAACCGATAAAATGGAGATTTAAGTTATGAAGAAACCAAAGGTTGCATTTTATTGGTGTGCTTCTTGTGGTGGCTGTGAAGAGGCGGTTGTTGATTTAGGGGAAGAAATACTAAATGTTGTTGATTTAGTTGACATTGTTTTTTGGCCAGTTGCTCTTGATTTTAAAATTGACGATTTGGTGAATTTAGAAGAGGGTGAAATAACAACTGCTTTTATAAATGGGGCAATTAGAACCTCAGAACAACACGAGATAGTTAAATTGTTGCGACGAAAATCTAAGTTTGTAATCGCTTATGGAAGTTGTTCTTGTTTTGGAGGCATTCCGGGGCTTGCGAATTTGTTTTCGGCTAACGAGATTGTTAGAAGGGTGTATCTTGAAACGCCAAGTACTATAAACCCTGAGAATGTGATACCTGGAAGAGGGGATAAATTTGACGGTTCAGTTGTAAGTTTGCCCAAATTTTATGATAAAGTTAAACCCCTTGATCAAGCGATTGAGGTTGATTATTATCTTCCTGGTTGTCCTCCGCCTGTGAAATTGACTTTGGAAGCAATAAAAACTCTTCTTAGCGATACGCTTCCAGAAAGGGGTTCGGTTTTAGCTCCTGATGTAGCTCTTTGCAATGAATGTCCGCGAAAGGAAACGAAACCCGATAAAATTGAACTTAGAGCGATAAATCGTCCACATCAAGTTTATATAGATGCTGAAAAGTGTCTCCTTGCGCAAGGTTTATTATGTCTTGGTATAGGTACAAGAGCCGGATGTGGTGCTGCGTGTATAAACGGGAACATGCCATGCACGGGTTGTATGGGTCCGCCTGGAAATGTTAAAGATCAAGGGGCGAAGTTGATCTCGGCTTTAGCTTCAATTGTTTCTTCTAATGATGAGGAAGAAATTAAAAGAATACTTGAACAAATACCGGACCCAACGGGGACATTTTATAAGTACTTTCTGCCATACTCAATTTTACAGGGCAAAATAAAAAGAGAAATTGAAAATGAATCCCTTGAAAATTACGATTGATCCGATAACGCGACTTGAGGGGCACGGTAAAATTGATATATTTCTCGACGAAAGCGGTAATGTCAAAAAGACATATTTTCAAGTTCCAGAACTTCGCGGGTTTGAAAAGTTTGTTGAAGGAAGACCCGCGGAGGAAATGCCTCAGATAACATCGCGAATATGTGGAGTTTGTCCAACAGCTCATCATCTTGCTTCAACCAAGGCATTGGATGATTTGTATAAAGTTGAACCAACTTTGACAGCGAGGAAAATTCGTGAACTTGTAAATAGCACATTTTTCGTTGAAGACCATGCTTTGCACTTTTTCTTCCTTGGCGGACCTGATTTTATAGTTGGTGTAGATGCTCCCAAGGGTTTGAGGAATATAATCGGTGTTTTAAACAAAGTTGGAATTGAAGTTGGCTCAGAGGTTATTAAGATACGCAAGTTGCTTCGGGAGTTGATAGCTCTAGCTGGTGGAAAAACTATCCACCCCGTTTTTGGACTCCCAGGCGGTGTTTCAAAGCAAATTACCAGGGAAATGCAGGAAAAATTTATTAATGGTGCTGAAAATGCAGTGAAGTTTGCTCTTTTTTGTCTTGAACTGTTTAAGAAAGTAGCGATTAGGGAAGGAGGTTATATTGACCTGATGATGTCCGATGAATATACGCATAAAACCTATTACATGGGAACAGTTGATGATGAAAATAGGATGAATTTTTATGATGGTTGGATCCGTGTAATTACTCCTGAAGGTAAAGAGTTTGCGAAGTTTAAAGCTAGGGATTATTTATCTCACATAGCTGAACATGTTGAGCCGTGGACATATGTTAAGTTTTGTTATTTAAAAAATGTTGGTTGGAAGGGTTTTGTTGATGGGAATGAAAACGGTATTTATAGCGTTGGACCACTTGCAAGGTTAAATGTTGCTGATCGCATGGCAACTCCTCTTGCTCAAGAAGCTTATGACGAATTTTATGATAAACTTGGGGGAAAACCGGTTCATTACACATTAGCAAACCATTGGGCAAGATTAATTGAAATGTTGTACGCAGCTGAAAGAATGCTTGAACTTGCAAAGGATCCAGATATAGTCAGAGATGATATTCGTATAATTCCGAATGCGGTACCATCTGAAGGTATAGGGCAGGTTGAGGCACCGCGTGGAACTCTTATTCACCATTACCAAACTGATGAAAGAGGATTGATCAAAAGTGCTAACTTAATAGTTGCAACTCAAAATAATTCAGCGAGAATTGTCCTATCCATTGATAAGGTGGCAAGGAATAAGATAAAGGGCGGTCAGGTTGATGATGGAATTTTAAATATGATTGAAATGGCATTTAGAGCGTATGATCCGTGTCATGCTTGTGCTACTCATTCGCTTCAATCGGGGATACCTTTAATGATTAGAGTTTACAACTGTGATGGGGTTTTGGTTAGGGAGATTATCAGTGAATGAAAAATTTGATTTTGTTTTCCAAATTTTTTATCTTTTATACGAAATTTGGGCAGGTAGCTCAGTTGGTAGAGCAACGGCCTGAAAAGCCGTGTGTCCGCGGTTCGATTCCGCGCCTGCCCACTTTTTATTTTAGGGGGTGAATTTGGGATATTTTCCTTTTTTTGGTTAAATTTGAATTGGATTATAAAACTGTGACATAATTATGGCGATAAAAGTCCAGGAAATATGCTTCAGCTATGGCGATGTGCCCGTTCTTAAAAATATAAGCTTTGATGTCTCACGGGGTGAGTTTGTAAGTTTGATAGGACCAAATGGCTCCGGGAAGACAACACTACTTAAAGTTTTAATACGAGTTCTCACACCACAAAAGGGGAAAGTGTTAATTTTTGATCGTGATATAAAATCATACTCAAGGAGAGAAATCGCACGCCTCATAGGTTTTGTCCCACAGGATAATACTTTCGCCTTTCCATACACTTCGCTTGAAGTTGTTTTAATGGGGAGAACACCGTATTTGAAGGGGATCGGTTTTGAAAATCGCAAAGACCTTGAGATCGCTCTTCAAGTTATGGAGTTGACGAATACAGTTGATTTAGCTGATAAACCGATTTCGGCTTTATCTTTTGGAGAAAGACAGCGAGTTTTAATCGCAAGAGCTTTAGCCCAGCAACCGCAGATAATTTTACTTGATGAACCAAATGCTCACCTTGATATTTCCCACCAAGTTGAGATTTTCTCGCTTCTTAAAAGTTTGTCAATTGAAAGAGGCGTCACGGTCATAGCTGTTTCGCATGATTTGAATTTGATTTCATCTTACAGTGATAAAGTAATTTTGTTATCTTCCGGTGAGGTATACGCAATCGGGAAACCGGATTTTGTGTTGACAGGTGATAACATAAAAAATGTTTATGGGGCTGAAGTCATAGTTGATACCAATCCAATCACAGGTTCGCCGAGGATTACACTCCTGCCCAACAAAATTGGGCAGTTCACCGATAAACTTAAAATCAAAAAAGGAGGAAATCATGAACGTATTTGAACTAATCCACAGAGAGGGTCATGAACAAGTTGTCTTTTGTCATGAGGGGTCAACTGGATTAAAAGCGATAATTGCAATTCACAGCACTGTTCTTGGACCAGCACTTGGTGGGGTCAGGATGTGGAAGTATGAAAAGGAAGAGGACGCACTTTATGATGTGCTTCGCCTTTCAAAGGCGATGACTTATAAAGCAGCGGTTGCTGGGCTTAATCTCGGTGGTGGTAAGGCGGTTATAATTGGAGACCCGCAAAAGCAAAGGAATGAAGCACTTTTTAGGGCTTTTGGAAGATTTGTTCAAAGTTTGGGTGGTAGATACATAACAGCGGAAGATGTTGGAACTGACGAAAAAGTTATGGAATGGATTTATGCTGAAACAAAGTATGTCACCGGGATACCAGAGTCACTTGGCGGTAGCGGTAATCCTGCCCCTGTGACTGCATATGGAGTTTATGTTGGGATAAAAGCGTGTGTAAAGGAGGTTTACGGGAATGAGTCACTTGCTGGGAAAAAAGTTGCAATTCAAGGTGCGGGGCAAGTTGGACGTTTCTTATGTCAACATCTTGTGAAGGATGGCGCAAAAGTTTATATAACGGACATAATCCCTGAAAAAGTTAAGATGTGCGTTGATGAATATAAAGTTGAATTTGTAGAACCAGAAAAAATTTACGATGTTGATGCGGATATTTTCGCACCTTGTGCTTTGGGTGGAATTATAAACGATGAGACAATCCCAAGATTTAAGTTCAAGATAATCGCTGGCGGTGCGAATAACCAGCTACTTGACGAGGACAAGCACGATAGGATGTTGATGGAACATGGCATTCTTTATGCGCCCGATTATGTTATAAACGCTGGTGGTTTAATAAATGTTGGGAGGGAAGTTGAAGGTTACAGCAAAGAGCACGCCATGAAAAAAGCCGAGGGAATTTACGATACTTTGATTAAAATTTTTGAAGTCGCAAAGAAGGAGAAAATCCCAACACATGTCGCTTCTGCTAGAATTGCTGAAGAAAGGATATCAAGTGTTTTGAAGATAAAGAAAATTTCCGTCTAACTTTTTCGGTTCGCCCCGTTTTAGGGCGAACCTTTTTAAAAAAATAAATCGGTGGAAAAATAACACGGGGAGAGATACAAAATACAACTGAAGAAGTGCCTTACAAGAGAAGAATAATACGGGAACGAGTTCTTCAAATGCTCTATGCGTATGAATTATCAGGAAGTTCGCCGGAGTTCATTTTGGACGATTTGTTTTCCGAATTTCGCTCGGATAAGGAAAGTTATGAATTTGGGAAGAGTTTATTTTTAAATGTCATTGAGCACTCCGATGAGCTTGATGGAATGATAGCAAAAAAGATAAAGAATTGGGAACTTGATAGGATTGCGTTAATTGATAGGATTGTTTTGAGGATGGGGATTTGTGAGCTGAGGTATTTCCCTGAGATACCACCGAAGGTAAGCATAAACGAAGCGATTGAACTTGCGAAGAAATTCAGCACTGAAAGAAGCGGTAAATTTGTAAATGGGGTTCTTGATGCGGTTTATAATGAATTGAAAGAAACGGGACAACTCATAAAGCATGGACGTGGCTTAATTGATAAAAGTTTGAGGAAGGAAGAGGATTAAAGGTGGATAGAAAATTTAAAATTTTCATCTGGACGCTTTTTGACTTCGCAAACACTTCATTTTCAGTTTTAATTTTGACAACCGCCTATTCTGTTTATTTCAGGGAAATTGTAACGGGGAATTCTCAAATTGGGGATTTTTTATGGGGGCTTGCTTTTAGCATCTCTATGTTTATCGTTGCCTTTATCTCACCGTTTCTAGGGGCGATAGCAGATCACAGTTCCAATAAAAAGTTTTTCCTTTTCATATTTACAATCCTTTGCATCACATCAACTGGGTTGATGTTTTTCGTTGGACGAGGGGATATATTGCTTGGGATGGTTTTGCTCATATTGGCAAATATAGGATTTGAAGGGGGACTTGTTTTTTATGATGCTTTCCTTCCAGAGATAACGACTGAAAGAAGCTATGGAAGAGTTTCGGGATATGGTTTTGCGATGGGTTATGTGGGTTCATTTATGTCTTTGCTTGTTGCTTACCCGTTCCTAAAAGGTGAGTTTGCTGAATGGAATCTCTTTAATGTCAAGTTGAGTTTTATAGTGGCTGCATCTTTTTTTCTTTTCTTTTCGCTTCCTTTCTTTATCGTGATAAAGGAGAGAAAAATTGAAATTGACAACAAGATTTCTTATTTGAAGATTGGGATTGAAAGGGTCAAATCAACTTTCGCAAATGCCAAGAAATACAGTAACATTGGCAGGTTTTTGCTTTCGTATTTTATTTACGCTGATGGGATAAACACGGTTATAATTTTCGCTTCAATTTTTGCCCGCCACACGCTTAATTTTTCACTGGTTGAGATATTAACATTCTTTTTGACTGTTCAATCAACAGCGATACTCGGTTCGGTTATCTTTGGTATAATCGCCGACAGCATCGGGCAGAAGAAAACTTTAAGCTTAACCTTACTTTTATGGGTTATAACGGCTATTGGTGCGTATTTTTGCGTTGATAAAACAACTTTTTATATCATCGGATTTATCGCTGGAGCTGCTATGGGTTCGTCTCAATCAACAAGTAGAAGCTTAATGTCAAAAATAATTCCACCGAGCAAGAAAACCGAATTTTTTGGGTTTTATTCTTTTTTCGGAAAATCGTCAGCGATACTTGGTCCGCTTGTCTTTGGTACTGTTTCATCATTGACGGGAAGTCAAAGGGTTGCTGTTATTTCAGTGGCTTTGTTTTTCATTGTGGGCTTAATTCTCTTGCAAAGGGTAAGGGAAGAAAAGTTCCAGGAATCAGTTTGAAATTTCACCGATTATAAATGGATTTTCGCCCAGGGATTTTAATTCCTTTAAAATTCCATCTGCATCTTTTTTATCAACTATTAAAATAAATCCAACTCCAAGGTTAAATGTTCGTCGCATATCTTCTTCTGGAACCTTACCGATCTCTTGGATTAATTTAAAAATAGCTGGTCTTTCCCAGGCGTTCCAATCAATTTTTATTTTAAAATTCTCTGGGATGACCCTTTTCGTGTTTCCTATGATACCGCCCCCAGTGACATGAGACATTGCGTGAAGGTCAAATTTTTCAATCAGCTTTGAAATGGGCTTTAAATAGGAGCGGTGAATTTTCAAAAGTTCGTCAGCAAGTGTTGAGTTTAACTCAGGGATGAATTCATCAATTTTAAATTTTTCAAGTAAAACAGCTCTTGCAAGCGAATAGCCGTTTGTGTGCAAGCCGTTTGAGGGTAATGCGACTAAGATGTCACCGGGTTTAACATTATCTCCTTTTATGATTTTTTCCTTTTCAACTATTCCAACTATCATCCCGGCGATATCATATTCAGCTTCGGTATAGAAACCTGGCATTTCTGCGGTTTCTCCACCTATCAATGAACATCCATTTTCTTCACATGCCTTTGCCATCCCTGAGATTACTTTTTCTGCAACTTCGGGTATCAATTTCCCGGTTGCAAAGTAATCAAGGAAAAAGAGCGGTTCAGCTCCACAGACGAGTATATCATTGACACAATGATTCACAAGGTCTTGACCGACGGTGTCGTGTCGGTTTGTCATAAAAGCAATTTTCAACTTCGTCCCCACACCGTCAACACTTGAAACAAGAACAGGGTGCTTAAATTTATCAAACTTGATGTCATAGAAAGCGCCAAATAAACCGATATCCGTTAGAACTCTTTGGTTAAATGTTGTTTTGGCGATTTTTTTTATCTTTTCAACAAGTTTATCTGCGGTTTCAATATCAACACCTGCGTCTTTATAAGTTTTCATAGTTTTCAAAGAGTATTTATTTTAACAAAAAGCCCGACCCATTTGGGGTCGGGCTTATTAAACATCACAGCCCGAATCTCTCATAATTTATCCTGATATAATTTTGCCATTTTTCAGGCACCTCAGCCTCTGGGAAGATTGCTTCAACTGGGCATTCTGGTTGGCAAGCCCCACAGTCAATGCACTCTTGCGGGTGGATGTAAAGCTGCATCTTCTTCTCTCTCATCTCCTTCAGATGTTCCTCGTTTGTCACATCATATCCCTCTGGTCCGTAGATGCAGTTTACAGGACACACTTGAACACAGGCGGTGTCGCAAACGCCTACGCAGGGTTCGCAAATAATGTAAGCCATTTTGAGGTTCTCCTTTTTGTTTTTGAATTGACTCGTAAAAAGTTAAAAATATAAAACAAGATAAAAATTGACTTTTGTCAAATTCACTTTGACTTTATCTCCGTCCAGTATCTATCAAGAAGCTTCGTCACAGGTCCGAGGTCTTTCATAAGTTCAAAATTTTTGAGGTCTTCATCATTTGGATATCTTTGCCTTGTGAGAAATTTTGGATTTATGAATTTTTTTGCCGAGTCATTTACGGTTGCATATCCAGAGAACTCGCTTACTCTGGCGCTTATTTCTGGCTTTAAAAGGAAGTTGATGAATATGTGGGCATTTTCAATGTTTTCAGCTGTTTTGGGAATTGCAAGATTATCAATCCATAGGGTTCCTCCTTCTTTCGGAAAAACATATACTATTTTAGTATCGGTTTCAGCGATTTTCACAAGTTGTCCGCTCCATCCGTGCGCTATCCAAACATCTCCAGATAAAATTGCTTGATCAAAACCGGAACTGTTGTATTGCTTTACCAATTTTTTTTGACTCATTAAAATTTCCCTTGCTTTTGATAAAATAGTTGTGTCAGTTTCATTTATTGAGTGTCCCATAAGTTTAAGTGCCACTGCAAAACACTCTCTCATATCGTCAAGCATCAAAATTTTTCCAGCGTATTTTTCATCAAATAGAACTTGCCAGGTGTTGGGTAGTTCGCCAAGTTTATCTCTTCTATAAGCAAATCCCGTAGTTCCCCAGAAAAAAGGTATTGTGAATTCGTTCCCAGGGTCAAATTCAAGGTTTAGAAATTTCTTATTGATATTTTTCAGGTTTGTAATTTTTGACTTGTCAATTTTTTGTAGGAGATTCTGCCTTATCAAAATTTGGACCATATAGTCAGATGGGACCACGACATCATATTTGCTCACCCCTGTCAATAGTTTTTCAAGGAGAATCTCATTAGAATCATAAGTGTCAATGTTGACCTTTATCCCGGTTTCTTTTTCAAATTTTTCAATCACATCGCTTGGGAGATAATCTGACCAGATGTAGACATTCACTTGGTTTTTGTTCCTTCCGCAGGAGATGAAAATTAAGACAAAAGCAAGAAAAAGGAATTTTCTTATCATTTCTCCTTTAGCAACCTTTGTGATAAAAATATAGCGATCGTCGTCGTGATAAGCATTATGGTTGATATTGCATTTACTTCTGGGGTTATGCTTGTCCTTAACATTGAATAAATCTGGAGCGGTAGCGTTGTTGATGAAACGCCAGCGACGAAAGAGGTTATCACGTAATCGTCAATTGAAAGTGTGAAGACGATAAGCGCTGATGAAGTTATGGCTGGTAGAAGCAATGGGATTGTCACTCTTTTTATGACTTCAAATTCATTCGCTCCAAGGTCAAGGGCTGATTCTTCAATCTCCTTTTCAATGTTTTGTAATCTAGCCAGAACGATTAAAATTACATACGAGATGCTGAAGACGATATGTGCTATAATGACTGTTGTGAAGCCAAGGGTTATCTTTACGAAACCAAAGAAGCTGAGCAAAGCTCCTGCGAGAACTATTTCAGGTATCACTATCGGAAGATAAACAAGCAGTTTAAAGCTCTCCCTTATTTTGAAATTAATTTTTCTGAGTGCTATCGCTCCGAGCGTTCCGAAAACTGTTGAAATCAATGTTGAAATCGTCGCTATTATCAAGCTATTTTTTGCAGAATTTAAAAGTAATTCGTTTTTGAAAAGTTTCAAATACCATTGGAAAGTGAAACCCTCCCAAATAGTTGTCCATCTTGACTTGTTGAATGAAAGCAAGACGAGAATTAGAATCGGAAGGTAGAGGAAGAAGTAAATCGCAAGTGTGTAAAATTTTAGAATTCTATGTCTCTTTCCTTGTGACTGTTTCATCTATCCATTGGAGGTAAGATTCAGAGCCATCAATTATTGGCAAAGCGATTATTTCAGGGACTGTGTATTTATGCAGTTCTTTGACCCGTTTTACAAGTTGTGGGAAGATATCCTTTTTTGTTTTAATTATTATCAAGGATTCGGAATCATCTTCAATGCTGCCTTTCCAGAAGTAGATTGAATTAACTTTTTGAACGATGTTGCAACAAGCTGCGAGTTTTTCCTCAACGAGTGTTTTTGATATTTTCCTCGCCTCAATGACATTTGGGGTTGTAATTAAAACGACGATATGTTCGCTCATCCGTTTTTCCTGCTTTTTTGTTTTTGCAATATAAAATTATGGGTTTGATTTGACAAGTTCAAATTTATTGTGTGTATTTTAATCCATTTTTTTAAATTTAAACGATTACTGAAAAAATTAATTTCAGTGAGAAACGCATGAAAAAGCACATTTTTTTCCTCTTGGTTTGGTTATTGATGAATTCCTGTTCTGGGGGAAAAGGGGACAAGGATTTGAAAATTTATGCAAGTGGGGTAGTTGAAGCTCGGGAAGTTATAGTCAGTTCAGAGGTGAGCGGGAGGATTATTGAATTAAATTTTGACGAGGGTAGCAGGGTTGATAGTGGATTTGTCCTTTGTCGTGTTGATACCGAGATGATTTATCAGAGGTATCTTGAAGCGAAGTCGCAGGCGGAAGCACTTTTGTTGCAATATCAATTGCTTTTGAAAGGAGCAAGGCGCGAGGAAATAGAAGCAATGGAGCAAGCCGTTGAGCGTGCCAGGGTAAATTTTGAAAACACCAAAAAACATTTTGAGAGGATTAAAAAGTTATATGAGGAAAATGTCGCGACTCAGGAACAGTTTGACAATGCGAGGACACTTTATGAGTCAAGTAAGTCACAGTATGAAGAGGCGGTTAAAAAGTTGGAAATTTTAAAAAGTGGCGCTAGAGAAGAAGAGATAAAAATTGCTTTCGCCAACTATCAAAGAGCACTTGCTCAGATGAAAAGCGTTGAATTACAGATTAAAAAATCAAAAATTTTGTCGCCGATATCCGGTTTCGTCACGACGAAGTTTGTTGAGTTGGGTGAGTTTGTTTCCCCAGGGGTTCCAATAGCGAAGATTTCAAACCTTGATGAGGTTTACATTCGCATTTATCTGCCTGAAAGTGAGCTTGGCTTTGTAAAGCTTGGTGATAGTGTTGATGTGAAGATTGATTCTTATCCGAAAAGAGTTTTCAAAGGTATGGTTGTCTTCGTTTCGCCTAGGGCTGAATTTACACCAAAAAATGTTCAAACGAAGGAGGAAAGGACAAAACTTGTCTATGCTGTAAAAGTAAAGGTGAGAAATGAGAAGGGTATTTTCAAACCCGGAATGCCTGCTGATGTTGAAATAATAAAATGACGGGGAAAAGATGTTTGATGTTGAGACATTTGAATTGACAAAGGTTTTTGGTGATGTGGTAGCTGTTGATTCAGTTAGTTTGAAAATTGAAAAGGGGGAAATTTTCGGTTTGCTTGGACCAAATGGAGCTGGGAAGACGACCCTTGTGCGCTTGCTTTGTGGTTTGTTGAAACCGACATCTGGGGATGCGCTTGTCGGTGGTTTTTCCATACTTAAAGAACCAGAAGAGGTCAAGAAAATAATTGGTTATATGTCTCAAAGGTTTGGGCTTTATGATGATTTGACCGTGGAGGAAAATATAAGTTTTTATGCTGGCATTTATCTCAATGATAAAAAATTAGCGAAGAAACGAACGGAAGAGATAATTGAAGAGCTTTCATTTCAAAGGTATAGAAGGACACTTGCAATGCATTTATCGGGTGGGTGGAGACAGCGTCTTTCGTTTGCCACAGCGATAGTCCACGAGCCGAAAATTGTTTTTCTTGATGAGCCAACATCAGGTGTTGACCCCGTTTCAAGAAGGCAATTCTGGGAACTTGTATATAATCTCTCTGCTAAGGGGAAGACCGTTCTTGTGACGACTCATTATATGGATGAAGCGGAAAGATGTAACAGAGTTGCTTTTATTTCTGCCGGGAAGATAATCGCTCTTGACTCACCGACAAACATAAAGAAAAAATATCTGCGGGGTGAAGTCGTAAGCATAATCCCGGAGGATTTGATGAAATGTTATGACGCGCTCAGGTCGCTTGATTTTGTTGAAGATGTCGGCATATTTGGTGATTCAGTTCATATCGTCGTTGAGAATGCGGATGAGAAGATGCCAGAGATACTCAATTTCTTGCTTAAAAAGGGACTGGCTTATGTGAAAGTTGAAAAAATTCAACCATCAATTGAAGATGTTTTTGTGGCTCTCACGAAAAATAAAAATCAAAACGCTATTTAATATCGCTGAAAAGGAATTCGTCCAGCTAAGTCGTGACCCAAGAAGCATCTTTATAATTATTTTCATACCAATTTTTCTCCTTGTAGTTTTTGGATATGGGGTTACAATGGACATCAAAAATATCAATCTTATCGTATGCGACCAGAGTAAAACAAGTTTAAGTGATGAATTCATAAGGGAGTTCATTTCTTCTGGTTTTTTCAAGTTGGTTGGCTATGTTGATGATTTGAGGAAGATAGATGGTTTTCTTGTGTCGGGCAGAGCAAAAGTTGGAATAGTTATATCACATGATTTTGCAAACGAAATTGAGTTAGGAAGACCTGTTAAGGTTCAGATAATAGTTGACGGTAGCGATGCAAATACGGCAAATGTTGTACTTGGCTATGTTCAACAAATCGTTCAAGGTTTTTCAAGAGATGAAATTGAAAATTATATTTTTAAAATCACTGGAAGAAATATCCCAGCAATTGACCTGAAACCGAGAATTTGGTTTAATCAGGAACTTAAGAGTGTAAATTTTTTCATCCCGGGGCTTATGGGATTGATCATGATGGTGATGACTGTTTTGATGACATCGCTTTCAATATCAAGGGAAAGGGAACTGGGTTCATTTGAGAGGTTGATATCAACACCGCTTTCTCCAAATTTCATCATTGCCGGTAAATTAATCCCTTATGCTGTTCTTGCTTTCATTGATTCGGTTCTCATCCTTCTTGCTGGTTATATTCTTTTCAACCTTAAAGTCAAAGGCGATTTATTTTCTCTTTTGTTTGTGACGGTTATTTTTATTTTTTGTGGGTTAAACATCGGCTTGATAATTTCAACCGTTGCGAGGTCTCAGCAATCAACCATGGCGATAGCTTTTATTTCAACGGTTGTTCCTACTTTCATACTTTCTGGTTTTGTTTTTCCGATAAGAAATATGCCTTGGGTTTTGCAAATGCTTTCATATCTTGTCCCAGCAAGATATTATCTTGATGTGATACGAGGTATAATTTTGAAAGGGAATGGACTTTTTGAGCAGGTTGAGTATGTCTTTGTTCTTTTGTTTTTTATTTTTTTCACTTTTGTAGTTGCTTCATTAAGGTTAAGAAAATTGATGCGTGAAATTTAATGTTTAGAATAATTTCGGTTTTCAAAAAGGAAATTTTACAGATACGCAGAAATCGGCTTCTTATGGGGATTATGATAATAGCTCCTGTGATACAGCTTTTCATACTTGGATATGCTGCTACATTTGAGGTGAAGAATTTACCCGTTGCTGTCTTTGATTTAGATAAAAGCCGTTTGACAAGCGAGATTGTAAATGCGATAAATTCAACGGAAACATTTGATGTTGTGATTTATATTAAGAGTTCAAGAGAAATTGATGATGTTTTGAAGATGGGGAAGGCGAATTTAGTTATAGTTTTCCCAAGCGAATTTGAGAAAAAAATTATTAAAGGTGAAAAGGTTGAACTTATGGTTGTTGTTGATGGAAGCGATGCTAACTCGGCTACGATTGCGCTTGGGTTTTTTGTGAGCATGATTTGGGATAAATTTATCTCATTGGTTGAGAAAAAATTATTATCAATGGGTTTTAAAACCCTTCCAATGTGCGAACCGGAAGTGAGGGTGTGGTTCAATCCTGAAATGAGGTCAGCAGTTTTTATTGTGCCGGGTTTGATTGGAATGATACTTATAACTGTGACCTTGATAATGACTTCAATGTCAATGGTTAGGGAAAAGGAACAAGGGACGATTGAGCAGTTGCTTGTCACACCGATTAAAAGTCACGAGTTGTTGATAGGTAAAATTTTGCCATTTATTTTAATTGGTTTATTTGATGCGGTAGCAATTATACTTGTAGGGAGGTTTTGGTTTAAGGTTCCGATGCATGGGAGTTTGTTTTTGCTTTTCGTTTCAACATTTATTTTTCTTATGACGACGCTTGGTTTAGGAATTTTTTCGTCAGTTGTTTCAAGGACACAACAACAGGCGCTGATGACAGCGTATTTTTTTGCGATGCCAAATATAATCCTTTCTGGCTTTGTATTCCCAGTTGAAAGCATGCCTTCCCTGATAAGGTTCATCACTAATTTTATCCCGTTGAAGTACTTCCTTTTGATCCTTCGTGGGATTTTTCTCAAGGGGGCAGGGTTTGAACTACTTTACCCAAATATAATTGTTCTCCTCTGTTTCGGGGTTTTAATCTTCGGCTTTAGCGTTTTCAGATTTAGGAAGTATATCGGATGAGATTTGTCTTGCTTATGTTTTATTTTTTCTTTATCCCCCCTTTTTTCATGTGGTTTACTAATTATTTTGAATTTATTACCAATATAAATTGATAAAGGAGTTAAAATAACTGCTATAAAAAAGAAAATTACTAAATAGTAAAAATTTGGTATGATATTTCTAATCATTTTGTTCCAAAGAGTCTATCTCCAGCATCACCAAGACCTGGAATAATATACCCATGATCATTTAATCTTTCATCAATTGCTATAGTGAATATTTTTGTATCAGGATAAAACCTTTTTATATAATCAATTCCTTCAGGTGCTGATACGAGTGAAATAACATCTATATTTTCTAAATTTGCTCCTTTTTCAAGAAGAATATCGATTGCTTTAACAATTGAACCACCAGTTGCAAGCATTGGATCTAAAAGAAAAATTTTTGAATCTGAAATTGCTGCTGGAAGTTTAACATAATATGTTACAGGTTTAAGAGTCTCTGGATCTCTATACATTCCTATATGACCAACTTTTGCATTTGGAATTAAATTTAAAATTCCATCACTCATTATTAAACCTGCTCTTAATATTGATACAA